>Ga0310121_10000522_pt1 | contig 42121 bp, 36 predicted proteins | sample CB27_Tmax_986_MG_FD_203504 | JGI IMG/M metagenome (GOLD analysis project Ga0310121, IMG submission 203504) | Marine microbial communities from Western Arctic Ocean, Canada - CB27_Tmax_986 | ecosystem: Environmental > Aquatic > Marine > Oceanic | place: Canada: Western Arctic Ocean | collected...
ACCTCTACGCCTTGACTCCCGCGATGTTAGCCGGGATTGAGCGGATGGGGCAGAAGTCGTCGGCAAAGGTGCTGGCGCAACTCGAGCAGAGCAAGCAGCGCGATCTCGCCCGCCTTCTCTTCGGCTTGGGGATTCGGCACGTGGGCGCGCGCGTGGCCCGCGTCTTGGCCGTGAGATTTGGCACTCTCGCTGCGCTGAATGCCGCGCCTCTCGATGACCTACAGGCAGTCGATGAGATCGGACCCATCGTGGCGGCCTCCGTGAGAGCGTTCCTGGATGAGGACCGGAATCAGAGGCTGCTCGCCCGGCTTCGCGGTGCGGGCCTGTGTGTCGAGCAAGGGGCAGCGCATGCCGGTACTGGCACCGGGGGGGCGCCGGCCTCCGTGGCGACGCTGGCAGGCGTGACGTTCGTGCTCACCGGAACGCTCTCGTCGCGGTCCCGTGAGACCGCGCGGAACGAGATCGAGGATCTCGGTGGCAGTGTCACGTCAGCAGTCAGCCGGAAGACTGGGTATCTCGTGGCCGGGGAGAATCCTGGCAGCAAGTTGGACAAGGCCCGCGCCTTGGGGGTCGACGTGCTCGATGAAGAGGCATTCCTGACACTTATTATGGATGCGGCGACACTATGAAACAGCGAATCCTCGTGATTGACGACGAGGCCTCGGTTCGCGATTCCCTCAAGATGATCCTGGAATACGACGGATACGAGTGCGTGTTGGCGCCAAGCGGCCGTGATGGCCTGGCGGCCGTCGAACGCGACGGACCGGACCTCGTCTTTCTGGACGTGAAGATGCCGGGCATGGATGGAATTGACGTCCTTCGGCAACTGCGAGTCCTCGACGAGTCGATCCCCATCGTCATGATTTCTGGCCACGGCACGGTGACGACGGCGGTTGAGGCGACGAAGCTTGGAGCCTTTGACTTTCTCGAGAAGCCCCTGTCTACCGAACGGGTTACGGTCACAATTCGGAACGCTCTGGACAAGCGACGGCTCGTTCACGAGAACCGTCGATGGCGGAAGGCAGACACCATACGCCACGAGATGGTAGGGCAGAGCGCGGCGCTCGCTCGAGTCGCGGAGGAAATCAGTCGTTCAGCCCCTGTGAAGAGCGCAGTCCTGATCCAGGGCGAGAGCGGGGTGGGGAAAGAGTTGGTGGCCCGAGCGATCCATCAGAATAGCCCCCGCGCGCGCGAGCGCTTTGTACAGGTCAATTGCGCCGCTATCCCGGACGACCTCATCGAGTCGGAGTTGTTCGGCCACGAGAAAGGCTCGTTCACGGGTGCGACCGAGAAGCAGATCGGCAAGTTCGAGCAAGCCGACCGGGGCACGATCTTTCTCGACGAAGTCGGCGACATGAGCGTCAAAGCGCAGGCAAAGGTACTGCGTGTCCTACAGGAGGGTGAAGTTGAGCGTCTTGGGTCGTCGCGGACGATAAAGGTCGACGTTCGCGTCCTCGCCGCCACGAACAAGGATCTCGAGCACGCGATCAGCGACGGTGAATTTCGAGAAGATCTCTTCTTTCGTTTGAGCGTGCTTCCCATTCGAGTTCCGTCGCTCCGCGAGCGCTCCGAGGACGTCGCGGAGCTGGTGCGGCACTTCGCTGGCCTGTTCGCCCGCGATAACAACTTCCGGACAAAACAGTTTTCGGACGCGGCCTTGACCTTTCTCGCGAGTCTTCACTGGCGTGGGAACATACGAGAGCTGCGCAATTCTGTGGAGCGCCTCCTGGTGATGACCAGTGGCCCAAAAATCGATTTGGACAATGTGAGGGCCGTGCTTCCGCTGACCGATCGTTCGGCAGCGGCCGACCTCGCCGGTATCGTGCCAACGACGACCCGGACGCTCCGAGAGTTCAAGGAAGCCAGCGAACGTGCGTTTCTCGTCGGCAAGCTGCGCGCGCTGGGATGGAATATTTCCAAGACCGCTGAGGAGATCGATACGCCCCGAAGCAACTTGTATAAGAAACTCGAGCAGTACAAAATTGGGCAGGAGACCGACGCCTAGTGCACCGCCGTCGAGAGACGGAATAGCCTCTGGCGACGTGTTTCATACGTTTCGGTTACAGGGTGCGGCCAAATCATGCGCGGCGCACCAGTGTTCTTTGACATTCCGTTGTAGCTCAATAGGTGGCCGCCGCGTGATGTCATGCGTGCACGACGTCACGGGGAGGAAAGTCCGAACTCCAGAGGACAGTGCGCCGGGTAACCCCCGGTCGGGGCAACCTGAAGGAAAGTGGCACAGAAAACATACCGCCCGCCGTTGCGTGTGTCGCCCGTGATGACGGGTAAGGGTGAAAAGGTGCGGTAAGAGCGCACCGCGCTCGTTGCAAGACGAGTGGCAGGCTAAACCCCGCACGGAGCAAGACCAAATAGGGAGGCGTTTGAGGGCGGTCCGTCCGAAGCCTCCGGGTAGGTCGCTTGACCTCATCAGTAATGACGAGGCTAGAGGAATGGTCGCCGCCCGACGGAGACAATCTGTCAAACTCGGGAACAAAATTCGGCTTATGTTTGAGCTGCAGCGGAACCTTTTCTGTCGGTAGGTATTTCCGGGCGGACGCTGGAGTGGTGAAATAGACATGTTGAAGCGGTGTGTGTTTGCTCTTGTCGGCGCGATAGTGCTGGGGGCCCTCGTCGTCACGCTGGCTCCGTCGCTGGACGGCCTCGCCCCGACCGCCGCGACGGCTGAGGGGCAACGTTGGGGCGCCGGCGGTCAGCGGCGTGCCGATGAGTCACCGCTCACCGTCGAAGAGTACACACCGCGGTCGACGCTGGTTGTCGACGAGCACCCGGTGCCTCGTGCCGCCTTCCCGGTCGTCGACGTGCATAGCCACCATCGCGCCCTCTCTGAGCGCGAGTGGGCGGGCGTGGTCCAGGAGATGGACGAGCTCAACCTACAGGTCCTGGTCAACCTCAGTGGTGGAACCGGACCCAGACTCGCGCGTCAGATAACCACGGTTCGAGACAGTGCGCACCCAGACCGGATGGTGTTCTTTGCCAATCTCGACTTCGGTCGTGGCGTCTATCCAGGATTTGGGGAGCGGGCGGCCGCCCAACTCGAAGCGGATGTGGGGGCTGGCGCGGTTGGCCTAAAGTTCTTCAAGAATTTTGGGATTTCCGTGCGTGACGAGCAGGGCGAGCGCGTGCCGGTTGACCACGCTGAGCTCGACCCGGTCTTTGAGGCATGCGCCCGACTGGGGATTCCCGTCTTGATCCATGTGGGTGAGCCGTCCGAGTTCTACGAGCCCGTCGATGCCTTGAACGAGCGCTGGCTGGAGCTGACATTACTGCCAGAGCGACGTCTTCCGGCGTCCCGCTATCCGGGTTTTGAAGCCATGATGGGGGAGCGGGACCGTCTGTTCGCGCGCCATCCGCAGACCACGTTCATTGCTGCCCATATGGGCTGGCACGCCAATGATTTGGCTCGGCTCAGCGAACTTCTTGATCGACTACCAAACGTGTATATCGAGACGGGTGCGATCTTGTACGACCTGGGGCGTCAGCCCCGTGCGGCACGTGAGTTTTTTCTGGCGTATCAAGACCGTGTTCTTTTCGGGAAGGACTCGTATCGCCCGAACGAGTTTCCCTACTACTGGCGAGTATTTGAAACTGCCGACGAATACTTCGACTACTACCGACGCTATCATGCGTTCTGGCAGCTCTACGGGATGGACCTCCCGGATGAGGTCTTACGCAAACTTTACTATGCCAATGCCTTGGCTGTGGTCTCTGGGATCAGCCGCGACCAGTTCATGACCTCGCGCTGAACCACGCCGGCGACCAGGACGATTTCTTGGAGGGCGGGACGCCGGCGTCGTCCGCTTCGGCGGGGGCCTCTGGTGGCGTCGGCGCTTGGGGGCTGGTAGCACGAATCAGCGGGGCCGCCCAGTGACCGATCGCCAAGATCGCCGCGGAGAGAATCAAAGATCTCATATCACTACTCTAGCGCCCCTTGCCCTACCGGTATTCCTTGAAGGGCAACTGGCAATCGTGTTTCCGAAGGAAGTTCAGAAACTTCTTGTAGTCATTCGAATCCATATTGAACAATTTGACAACGATTTTGTAGCTGCCGCGGGTTTCCTGGAGTCCGCGGCGTATGAGGTCGCGAACATTTGCCTTTGTGATCTCCCGGCGCATGTAGAGCGGGTAGACCGCGGTCCAAAACGATTCTCGATCGTCGATGAGTTTCTTGTACAGCTGGTCCGAGATTGTCTGCCGTTCTTCGCGAGGTGGCCGGAACGTAACGTCCCGCGCGGCCCTTACCTCCACCGGGAGGTCGTCTATAGTGACCACCTCTTGTCGGCCACTGACAATCAAACGCTCGACGACGTTGGCCAACTCGGAGGCGATCCTATTTATCTCGGCCTTGAGTTCGACCATCTGGGGGCTTGTGCCAATCAGCTCGGCGGCTGGGTCTCTGAGCATCTTGTTTGTGCTCCGGTTGTAGTCGCGAATCTCGAAAGATACGAGGCCTGATGTGGGCGTCCTGCCCGGCGCAGGCTTTGCGTTGACACTGGAAAACTGTCCAAATGTGTCGCCATCACGGAAGACTACGGCGACTACTGGCCGATGTGTCGTGCCTGGACATGTAGCTCCCAGACTTGGCGAGCGCCCGTCCTGAGGCCTCGCTGTTCGTCGGCGTTGCCGTCTATCGTAAGCAACCGTCAAGCCAACGAGGGAACATTTCCACACGGGCGGTCCGGGGGGTGAGTCAGCGCCGCTGTTTTCACATCGATTCGTTGTTCGCCTCGCCTCGACACCCAGCTTGACATTAATCGCGCACACGCGCTCTTGTCATTATTACGCTGAATTAACTCTACGTAACGGAAGACTCGAAGTCCACCTCGCGAGGCGTATGCGAAGGCCGGGCTCGAGTGCGCCTAACCGCCGCCGTAGCAACTTCAACCCTTGATCCGACCGAATCCGGACCGGCGTGCCGCCTGCACACCAGGGTCGCTCCGTTCTTATCGCAGCGGCCAGGCCATTGGGAGAACGAGTGCTGCCACCAGGATGACGATTATCGTCAAAGGGAACCCGGCTCTCGCGAAATCCGCAAAACGATAGCCACCCATCGCGTAGACCATCGTGTTTGTCTGGTAGCCGAGTGGAGACAGAAAAGACGCCGATGCACCGAGAGCAACCGCGATGGCAAATGGACGGGGGTCAAGCGCCGCCTGCTCAGCCGTTGCGAGCGCGACTGGGAACATAAGGACGGCTGCCGCGTTGTTGGTCACGAGCTCGCTCAGGAAGATCACCGCCACGAGCACTCCGAGCAAGAGGGCCGTATCGCCAGCCGCCGCCAGCGGAGAGATGATAGTCGCGGCAATGTGTCCATCGAGCCCGCTGGCCATGACCGCCGAGCCGAGTCCAAAGCTCCCGGCGATTACGATGAGAACGTTCATGTCGAGCGCCTGGCGTGCCTGCGTTGGGGTCAGTACTCTGGAAACAACCGTTGCAATGGCAGCGAGCAGAGCGGCCACGACGATTTCCAAGAACCCCAGGCTCACCACCGTCATCAACCCAACAAGAATTCCCACGACCACTGTTTGCTTCTCTCGGCGGCGCGGGCTGTTTCCCGCCAGCGGGGCGACAAGAAGAAAATCCCGCACGCATCTGACACGACGGTAAAACGTGTCATCGGCGAGGACGACCAGAAGGTCGCCAGGTCGAAGAACTACTTTGCCGAGCTTTCGGCGGATAGGTGCGCTCGCACGGTGAATTGCCACGACGGCACCCCCGTAACGTGAGCGGAACTCCATACGCTTGAGGGTCGAGTTGACGAGCGGAGAACCCTCAGCCACGACAACTTCGAAGAAGCTACGCTGAAGATCGCCGGACTGGACGGGAAAGTGGCGTTCTTCCGCCGACACCAACCCGGGGATCTGCTGAAGGTCCAGTATTCGCCCGATGTTCCCGGCGAAAGTCAGGCGGTCGCTCGCCTCGACGGGCTCGTCGGGCGATACCGGCGCAATCCGTCGTCCACTTCGCTCTACCTCGACGAGATAGACGCCATCGAGGTTTCGGAGTCCCCCTTCGCTGATCGTGCGTCCGACCAGCGGGCTACGGCTTTCTACTATCATTTCTACCGTGAACTCACGCGCGTCGAGTGCGAGGTCTTCGCTTGGCGCTCGTCGATCGGGCACCATGTGCGGTCCGGCGAGAATCAAGAACGCGAGGCCAGCCAGGGCGATCGGGAGCCCGACCCAGCCGATCTCGAACATTCCGAACGGGTTCTGACCGGCCGACTCGAGTAGGCCTGAGACCACGAGATTTGTCGATGTGCCGATAGTGGTTATGAGACCGCCCAGAATCGCCGCAAAACTGATCGGTATGAGATACGTCGATGGCGACTGTCCCGTGCGACGCGCCCACGACACAACCGTCGGAGCGACCATCGCCACGATGGGCGTATTGTTCAAGATGGACGACGCGAACGCGGTAGGAGTCAGCAGGCGCAGGAGGCGGGAACGCGGGCTCGTGGTTTCGGGACCCAGGAGCCGGGGTAGGTGGTCAAGTAGCCCACTTTTCTCAGCGCCCGCCGCAAGGATATAGAGCGCTCCGACGGCGATTGGTGCGGAGTTCGAAAATCCCGCGAACGCGTCTTTGGTGTCGATCACCCCACAAGCAAGAAGCGCCGTCGTGGCGCTGAGGACGACGAACGGCGCGGGCGCTCTATCGGTAGCCATTGCGGCCACTGCCAGGAGCACGACTACCAGGGTGAGCCACGCGTCGGGGGTCATCGGCCGTTGCCGCCAGGCGCCTCCCCGAGTTGTTGTCGCAGCGTCTCGACTATCGGCGTGCCGTCAAGGTCCGGGTCCGAAGCGAGGGCTTGCTGGAGTTCGGTCCGCGAGGCGTCCAATTGGCCGACCGCATGTTGGACAACTGCAAGATGAAGACGAGTCTCAGCGGAAGATGGGGCGCCAACCGCAGACGCCGTCAAGTGGTCAAGCGCCTCTTGGTCTTCACCCCGAATGTGGTAAATCAAATCCAGTGTATCCGCGACGACCGGCGCGCCCTGTGAGAGGACGAACGCACGTTGGGCCCGGCGGAACGCCTCGTCCAACTGGTTATCCTCTTCCCCCAAAAGAACCGCCAGGTTGTTGAGAGCGGCGATGTTGTCTGGCCATCGGTCGAGAATGAGCTGATATTGGGCTTTCGCCCGTGCGGTGTTATCAGCTTCAAAATGAAGCTGAGCAAGCGATACGCTGTATAACTGAGGAAGCTCGCTGTGCGTCTGGGCTTCTGAAAGTGCCGCGGTCGCGCCGGTTCGGTCTTCGATTGCCAACAGCCGGTTCGCTCGGGCGACGAGTGTGGCAGCTTCGACGCTGAGACCCTCCTCTTCGATCCGCGCGACGTGGCGGGCGGAAAAGAACCGAGGAAGACCTGTTGCGGGGTTCGCTGTCGGACTTGCGATATCGAGTGGGACACCTGGTCGGTTAAACGGCGCCGCCAGTGGGTCGCCAACGATGACCGCCCGCCAGCCGAGATCCGGCAACGCGAGGTAGAAAGATTCGGCAAGGTTGCAACCGTTCAAATACGCGGAAAACAAAGGCTGGGGGCGAAGCGCGCCGTCTAGAAATGGGTCGGCTACGTGCCCGGCGCCGCCGGTGGCCCCCTGCCGGATCATGTCTCCGGATGGCCATTCCGGCGGACCGGCGTAATACGACCGCCGATCGCGCCATTGCCCGGTTGTCCAGTCTGTCGGCGGAGCCGTGAATGTGCGCGCGCTCGTTCCCACGTAGCTCGAGGCGATCGACCCGGCCGCGAAGTTGAGGCCAAGGTCTCGTCCGACGAGCGAAGGGTCGTTGGAACCCCATGAGTAATAACCGAGGAGTTCCGCCGCCGCACTGGCAGACTCGGTCGTGGTTTCCAGTATCGAGACCCCGGCGGCGCCTACCATTTTCCGATAGAGCAGGGTGAGGTCCGAATCCACACTCGAGACTGAACCGGTGCGTCCGCGGGTACCCGCGACGCGAACTGGGATGTCCTTTGTGAGGGCAATATAGAGAATGCGGTCCTGCGCATCGTGTCGGCGCAGCCACTGGGTAATGGGAGCCTCAATACCGAGCGAATAGTCGCGGCGGGAGATCTCATCCACGACGGGGACGTCAATCTCTAACAGCTGTCCCGCAGGGACCCCGCGGGCCTGGACGTAGTGGGCGCCGATTTCCTTGGAAACAGCGCTTGTCCCGAGAATCAGACACCAAAGAAATAGTTGGCACCGGTCGAGCCACGGCGCGCGGCGGTGAGACACTCGGTCCGTGTCAGTCATAGTTTTAGCGGCGACCCTGATAGCATGTATCAAGACATAAAGTCACTTGGAATGATGACAAAAGGCTCTGATGACGTGCCTGTGAGTGTCAAGACTCGCCAATTAGGGTCGATAGTGGCTCGTGCGAAGCGTGGACGAAAGTGCCTCATCGCTGTCAAAGACTACTAGACAGATCAAGAAGAGGTTTGAATGAGCCGTTTTTTGGTGACCGGTGGAGCCGGGTTTATCGGGTCGCATCTGGTCGATACCCTCGTCAATCAAGGTGAGGCGGTCCGCGTGGTCGATGATCTGTCCACCGGACACAAACGTAACCTGGCGGGTCACGGCGCGAAAGATGTCGAGTTCGTCAAGGGCGACCTCGCCGTGCCAGGCGTGGCGAAAGCGGCCGTCCAGGACATCGATTTTGTTCTCCATATCGCCGCCATTCCGTCGGTGCCGCGTTCGGTCGAAGACCCGGTTACCAGCCACCGCGCCAACGTTGACGCGACGCTCCATGTGCTAACGGCTGCTCGCGAGGCTGGGGTCAAACGGGTCGTGTTTGCCAGCTCATCATCGGTCTATGGTGACTCGCCCACGTTGCCAAAGCACGAAGCCATGCCGACGAATCCTCTGTCCCCGTATGCCCTCCAGAAGCTCATTGGAGAGCAATACATGGGTTTGTTTTTCCATCTGTATGGTTTGGAAACCGTCTCCCTGCGTTTCTTCAACGTGTTCGGTCCGCGCCAGGACCCGGCCTCGCCCTCCTCTGGAGTGATTTCTCTTTTCACCGCGTCGTTGAGTGAAGGTCGGCAACCCCTGATTTACGGAGATGGAGAGCAAACCCGCGACTTTACTTTTGTCTCTGACGTGGCCGCTGGGGTGATTGCCGCGGCGACCAGTGCGAACGTAGCGGGGCTGTCCATCAATCTGGCGCCGGGCGGCCGCATTTCGTTGAATCGCTTGTTTGCAGTACTGAAGGACATCATAGGAGCCGACGTGGATGCGGTCTACGGCCCGCCCCGGCTGGGGGATGTCCGGGATTCGCAGGCGGAAAATACACGGGCCCAGGAACTGTTGAGTTTTGATCCAAAGGTCAGTGTAGAGGAAGGGCTCTCCAAGACCGTCGCCTGGTATCGCCAAAGTCAGGCTGCCGTTGAAACCAGTGTATAGCCCATACCGCGGTCAGTCGTGGTCTGATGGGGACGATTTCGATACGGACTCCCGGTTGCCAAGGGGTGTGACTCGCCTGACCACGAACATCGTTCCGTCGATGTCCATGATCTCGACTGGTTCGCCGCGCGCGAGAGACTGTCCCGCCTCGGCACGCGCGCGCCAGAGTTCGCCCCTGACCCGCACGTAGCCGTCCGGCGCCAGCGCGGCCAGCGTCGTACCTCGCATGCCGATCAACCGTTCGATCGGTAGGCGGTCGTCGGTCTCGTATGCAAACCGGAGAACCGGATACAACACGATGTCCTTGATGACCCACACCGCAAGGACCCCGGCCGCGAGCCACACTGGAACGTCGAGAGACCGGTGCGCCCACCAGCCTCCTCCTGCCGCGATGATCCAACCGGGGATCTGAAATGCCGTGTAGCGGGCCAGGGGCGAGCGGTGGACACGGAGGACCATGACACCAGATTATCGCTGCCCGCCGACGGAAGAACCACTCGCGGCGCGGGCACCATTGGCTATGAAGCGACCCACGCCGCCCAACGTCCGTGACGGCGTTCCAACGAGAGTGGCATGTTGAAGCACGTTGAGAGCTTGCTGCTCGTGAGCGTCTCCTCGATTGCCCCCGACGCGACGAGTCGTCCCGATCGGAGCAGGAGGCCGTGGCTGAACCCGCCGGGTATTTCGTCGACGTGGTGCGTCACCATAATGATTGCTGGAGCGGTCGCGTCTCGCGCAAGTGTTCCGAGCTGATGAATCAACTGCTCGCGCCCACCAAGGTCGAGGCCAGCGGTCGGCTCATCCAAGAGCAAAAGAGACGGGTCGTTCATCAGTGTGCGGGCGAGCAGCACTCGCTGGCGTTCTCCAGACGAGAGAGTGCCAAATCTGGATGTGCCCAAGCGTTCGCAGCCGAAACGTGCGAGCAGTTCTGCGGCCTTGTCTCGGTCTTCGGAGGTGTATCGATGCCAGTGGGGCGCGAGCGCCGCATATTTACCGGTGACGACGACGTCGGCGACGCGCAGCGCCGGTTGCAGCATATCTGTCACGGCCGAGCTGGTGAATCCGAGACGCGCGCGCAACGTTCGCACGTCTACTCGACCAAGTCGTTTGCCAAAGAGATCGACAGTGCCGCGGGTTGGATGCTGGTAGAGGCTCGCGACCCGGCACAGCGATGTCTTTCCCGAGCCGTTCGGACCCAGTATCACCCAGCGGTCAGTCGAGCGAACCTGCCAGGAAATACCATCGAGAATCTGGCGGTCTCCACGGATCAATGTGACGTGCTGAAGGTCGAGGACAGGTCGGTCGTTCATGTCAGGGTTGGGTGGCCGGCGGTATGGCCGGGCCGGCGTAACGCAAGAGGATTGTTGCCGCCCCCCGGGATCTTACTCCGCACCGAAATGAGACCGGCGTGGCCGATCGGTGGTCGCTGGGGCTGTGCTCTGTACCTCGACGCGTATCTTCTCCGTTTTGTAGAGTGAGCGCGAGACCTTCGATGCGCTTCTGTTCCGTGCCCGAGCAATGGACCCTGGGCGACAACGCGTCTGACGATGACGAGTCGTGAGACCAAACACGAATATCCCGCTCGTTCGAGTCGAGCGCTTGACGAAGACATATCCACACCCAGGGTCGGCCGCGAGCCACCGTGGGGCGCCACCGGGCGTTCGCGACGTCAGCTTTGATATCGGCGCTGGTCAAACGCTGGGCCTGGTCGGTCCCTCTGGCGCCGGCAAGACGACGATTGGTCGAGCCGCGCTCCGTCTCGTCGAACCGACCGCGGGTCGTGTCACGATGACAATGCGGGCGGGCGAAACCGTCGATGTTACAACGCTCTTCCCGCGTGACTTGCGTCGGTTTCGACGCCATATGCAGATGATCTTTCAGGTTCCCTACACATCGTTGGACCCGCGGCTGACGATCCGACAGGTTCTCCGGGAGCCGTTACGGTTGCACCGCATCGGTGGGCGGGACTCGCTCGACACGCGTCTGCACGCACTGCTCGACAAAGTGAGCCTTGACCCGGCCGTCTTGGACGACCTGCCGAGCTCGCTCAGTGGCGGTCAGCGTCAGCGGGTGGGGATTGCCCGGGCGATCGCCTGCCTCCCTCGATTTGTGGTCGCGGATGAGCCGGTGACCGCCCTCGACATGTCCGTGCAGGCGCAGATCCTGAATTTGATGCGGGACCTTCAAGAAAAGCTGGGTCTGAGTTATCTCTTCATCTCGCACGACGTGGCCGTTGTGGCGCACCTGTCTGACACGATTGCCGTACTCTCCGACGGAGAGACCGTCGAGCATGGTGAGACGGACGCGGTGTTGACGCAACCGGCGCACCCAGTGGCGCAAGCGCTCGTGCGCGCCGCCCGGCGCCGCTTCAAGAGGAGCTAGATGCCAAGGCCGCTCGCACGAGTTGTCGTCCGTCTGCCAAATTGGGTAGGGGACATCATGATGACGCTGCCCGCGCTCCGCGCGCTCCGCGCGTCGTTGCCGGACACCGAGGTGCTCGCATTGGCAAGACCGGAGCACGTGGAGCTTGCCCAACGCATCGTCTCTGTCGCCCGCGTCGCGGTGGCGCCACCTCGTCGTGGGCGAGGGAGACGGCGTGCTATGTGGACGGTGGCGAGTGAACTGCGACGAAGCCAGTGCGACGCCGCGGTGCTGTTCGCGCCGTCATTCGAGGCCGCGCTTACCGTCTGGCTCTCTGACGTGCCGATCCGCATCGGGTACCCCACCGACCACCGCGGAGTCCTCCTGACAGAGAGGGTTGAGGATCGCGGCGGACACCGCAGCGATGGGTTCTTGGATTTGGTGGAGAGGCTAGGTGGCGCTCGACGACCAGATGACTCTCGGCTGGGCGACGGATTTCGATGCGCACCCGCGGAGCGCGCATGGGTAGACCGCCTCTTCGGCCGGCTTGGAATTGGTCGCACGACGAAGCCTATTTTTGTGAATCCCGCGTCTGCGAAAACTCCGCGGGCGTGGTCGAGTGATAGGTTCGAGCAGCTGGCGGTTCGGCTTGCCGTAGCCTCATCGGCGGCGGTGCTGGTGCACGCGCGGTCGCCGTTTGAAGTGCCGTCGGACTGGACCCGGCACCGCTCGATTCGCACAGTATCGGATGCCAGCCTCGTCGAGTTGGCGGCGATTCTCGAGCGGTGCGCCGTCTATGTCGGAAACGACAGTGGACCCATGCATCTGGCGGCGGCCGTCGGTATCCCGACCGTTGGCATCTATGGTCCGTCGAGCCCGACACGCACCTCACCGCGGGGCAGCTGCCATACGCCCGTGACGGCCGCCTTCGCGTGCTCGCCATGCCGAGAGCGTTTCTTTGAGGAGTGCCCGTCGGCCCCAACCGCGGACCAGCGCCCACCGTGCTTGAACGCCATCGAGGTGGATGACGTGGTCGCCGCCGTGAGTCGGGCCCTCTGAGGGCTCGTGGCCCCGTCCACTATGGCACGCGATCGGCGAGTGTTTTCTTGAGTTCCAGAACTTCCCGCTGCAGCTCTTTCAGCTCCTCGGCCATGCGAGGCAGACGGGCAAGATGGGCTTGTTGGCGCTTGATGTTCTTGAGCGGTCGGGCCGGCGTGCCCCAATAGACCTCGCCCGCCGGGACGCGCTTCCGACTCGGGACACCACACTGGGCGCCCACGGTCGCACGCTCGTCGATACGACAGTAGTCTGCAATGCCTACTTGTCCGCCAATGACCGCATGGTCCCCGACGCGAGAGCTTCCGGCTATACCGGTCTGGGATGAGATGACCACGTGAGATCCAACCTGCACGTTGTGGCCGATCTGGCAAAGGTTGTCGATTTTGACACCGGACTTGATGACCGTCTCGTCGAGGGCGCCCCGGTCGACACAGGCGTTCGCGCCGACCTCAACGTCATCGCCAATAGTGAGACGCCCGACTTGAGGAACCTTGAGATGGCGCGTGCCGTCAAAGACAAAACCGAATCCGTCCGCTCCGAGGACCGTCCCCGCGTGAAGGATCACGCGGTCGCCGAGTCGGACCTCTGGATACAGTACCACGCGCGGGTAGACGACACAGTCCTCACCGATTTCACAGTCGTGTCCAACAAAGCAGCCAGGAAAGATGGTTGTCCGTGCCCCGATGCGGGCACCGTCGTCGACAAACGTCCACGCTCCGAGCGCCACGTCGCTGCCCAGTGTTACCTGCGAACTCACGATCGCGGTGTCGTGAACGCCACGGAAAGGGTGCACGAGCGGGTAAAGCCACTGTGCGACCCGAGCGAACGCGACCCGAGGCGCGTCCACCACGATGACCGTCCGACTCGGGTAATCACCTGGTGGGACAAGCACGCAGGACGCGTTGCTCGCGGCGATGTTCGCGACGTATCGACCCTCCGCATATGCCAGCGCTCCTTGCCCGGCGCTATCGAGGCTCCCGATTTCGTGAATCTCGACGCTGTGGTCGCCCCGGAGAGTGCCGCCGACGAACTCTGCTATTTCGCGCGCTGTCCTCATTCTCGTGGTCCTAGCGTCAGGCGATCATACCGCCACCGACGAACGGAATCTCGTAGAAGTATGACGGCACGCTGTGGTCCGGACGACGGTATCCGTGGCGTCGCTCACCGCCATTGGCCCGTCACTTTCAGATAGATCACGGGTACTTACATGCGCCAAGGTCCGCGCTGAGCGCGTCGGTCACCCCGGCCTCGTGGCTAGAGGATGGGTCGTGGTTCTCCCCCACAGCCCCTTCGACTGTCGAGGAGGCTCGGCACGAGAAACGGTGGGAGCGGGCCGTGCCGGTCGTCGAAAAATGCGAGTGACGGGGTCAGCGTGCGGCGGTCAGCGTGCTCAGCGTACGCCGTGCCTCGTCGGCCCCGTTGAAATCGGCGGAGAGCGCGAGCGCTTGGGTCAATGTCCGCTCGCCGGCCGCGAGGTCGTTTGCGCCGACATACGCCATACCCAGGTGGAACTGATACTCGGGATTGTCGGGAGCTTGTTCGACGCTCTGCTCCAGCGGTGGGATGGCTCGCTCGGGCACGTCCATCTTGTAAAAGATCCACCCCAGCGTGTCGTTTACCTCGTGCCGGTCTGGGAGCACATTTTTGGCCACCTGGGCGAGCTCGAGCGCTCGCGGCAGGTCCTCACCCGATTCTCCGTAGTGCCATGCGAGATTGTTGGCGGCGACCGCCGCGCGCGGGTTGCGGCTCAAGGCTCGCTCGTATCGCTGGGTTGCTTCGTCGACTCGTCCCTGCATCTCGAGAATCATTCCGGCCATGGTCGGGGCGGCAATGCTCTGTTGCTGTCGCTCGGCCAACTCTTCAAACTCAATCAAGGCGTCGTCCAGTCGTCCTTGCACGACATAGAGCTGCCCCAGCATGCCATACGCATCGAGCGTGTCGGGGTCGACGGCGAGAGCGCTCCGCAGAGCGTTCTCGGCGGCGGCAAAATCCTGACGCCCGACATGCCCACGGGCGGACAGCACGAGAAGGCCAGCATTTCTCGGGTCTTCGCTCAACCGCTGATTGATACGGAGGAGTGTGTCATCGGTTCGGCCCGCCGCGAGATCGAGAAACATGAGTCCAGCCAGCGCCTCGACATTGTTCCGGTCGAGTTCGAGCGCGCGCTCGAACGAACGGGTCGCGGGCGCGACATCCTCGTTGACCGTGTGATACGAGCCGTACTGAGAGTGGACCCCGGCTACGTTTGGAAACTCGGCTTCCAGGTCGCTGAGGAGCGCGCCAGCTCGTTCCAGGTCGCCGTTGACAATAAGACTTCGTGCTAGCGTGAGTCTCGCGAGAGGGTTGTCCGGCGCGACGTTCAGCACGTCTTCCGACAGCCGTTCGGAGGCTTCTGCATCGCCGCTGACCAGATACAGCCGCGACAGTTCCAGTTGAGCTGCCGTCGCGGCCGGGTTGAGTCGGAGGACTTCGTTGTATGCCGTGATCGCCTCGACATATTCGTCGCGCTCGGTGTGGATTGCGCCCAGTACGTAGTGCGCGTTTGCCGCTTGGGGGTCGGCCGCGACAGCCGTCCTGGCACTCTCGAGCGCCTGGTCGTAGTCTTCCTCGGCGCTGAAGAAACGGCTCTGTGCTAAATGCGCTCCCACGTTCTGGGGTTCTCTCGCGATGACCTCGTCGATCAAATCATGGGCGGTCGATTCCTGGCCTTCTGCATAGTCCAGAGTGGCGAGCATGGCGTTGGCCATGCCCCATCCCTGTGGCAGCTCCGCCAGGGTCTCGAGTTCGGAGCGAGCATCCGGCATGCGATTCGCGTTGAGGTAGTACTGGGCAAGCTGTAACCGTAGTCCCACGCTGTTCGACGCGGCATTGGCCAGCCGGACAAGCGGAGCTTCTGCCTGCGCCATCCGACCGGTCGTCAGAAATAGGGCCGCCGCGGCCCTATTGGCCAGTATGTTCTCGGGATCCAGTTCAACGGACTGGGCAATCGAGATTTCGGCTTCCTCGAGACGATTGGCGTACCAGAGATACTGCGCGAGTGCGAGGTGCGCGGACACGTTCTCCGGCTCGACTTCAATTGCCTTGCGGAATCTGGACTCGGCCTCCCCGCCGTCGCCGCGGAGCGCTTCCAGAGTGCCTAGCGTGGCGTATGACCTGGCTTGTCCGGGGTCTATTTCGATAGCTTCCTCGATCTGCGCGATCGCACCATCGAGGTCATCCAGCCGAACCAGTGCGCTGCCGAGAACAATTTGTGCGTCAATGTTCTGTGGGTCGGCGTCGAGCGCTCGGCGTGCCCGAGTCTCGGCGTCTTCAAATTCTCCGGCTTGAAGCAACATTACCGCTGCATCTGTCTGCGCTTCAGAGTCCCCGGGGAGAAGGTCAGCGGCCCGTATGCGCTCTTGATACGCGCCCCGGAGGTTTCCCACGGCAATGAGGGCCCTCCCAAGCTGTTTGCGGGCTTCGCCGTATCGGCGGTCAAGCTCGATCGCGTTTCGATACTCGATGATTGCGGCGTCGTATTCTTCGTTCTCCAAATACTGATTGCCGCTTTCGAAATATCGCAGCTTGGCGACCTCTGGATCCTCGGAGCAACCCGCGAGGAGCACGAGAGCCAGCGCCGCCATCGACCCGAGAAGACGTCGTGTTCTGTGGTTCATGATGGTAATAGCTCGTTTTTCGTGGGAGGAGGACGGTCGGAGCATTAACGACTCTAATTGTCGTAGTGCAAGATTGCTACAGACGTCGACATTCGTCGTCTCCCGCAGCGCAGCACGTGGCGTGCGTCAGACGGGGGGAGGCGGTCGTCGGCACACTGGGTATCGATCGAGATGGTAGGATGCATCACGATTGGGGACGACACCCAATGGGAAAAGACGAGCTACGCGTAGCGGAAGAAACAATATTACCGAATGAAGACGCCGTCACCGACGAGTTTGTCGAGTTCCTAAAGCGCGCCAGCGAGCGTCGCCACCCGTCCGGCGAACTGCGTCGTTTCAATCAGCCCCGTCACGCGGGGTGCGCGCATGCGCAACTCATCGTATCTGACGATCTGGCGGCCGAACTCAAAGTCGGGGTGTTTGCACGACCCGGCGCGTATGACACACGGGTGAGATTCGCGAGCGCCTCGCCGAGCACAGACCGCGACCGCGATATACGTGGCATGTCTATTCGGGTCGAGGGCGTTCCAGGATCCAATCTGACCGCCGGCGCGGGTGGCTTTCAAGATGCCCCCGTCATTCGTAGGGTCCTGGAACGTGGCTCCTGCGATGCCGTCAGCATTGCCCGGCCCCTCATCGCGAGCAACGACCTTGTGAAGACGTTTGCGCAAGGACACGATTCGCCTGAGGTCCCCTGCACCTACTGCAACCGGTGCCCTGTTAACGCGCCAGAAAATCCATTGGGATGTTACGACGAAACACGTTTCGAGACGCGGGAGGTCATGGTGCGCGACATCATGAGCGTATTTGACCCTCCACCCTTTCATTGATGACCTATGAAGACGAGATGTTGGTTATTGGCGTTGGTGGTCGTTGGTCTGGTGACGGCGGTCGTGAGCACACAGACCCCGGAAGATGGCCCGTCTTTCCCAAACATTGAAGACCACTTCAAATACGGCTCGGTCGGCACCGAAGAGGGTGTTGGCTTACCGTATTGGATTTGGCGGGTCCTTCCGAGTGTCTTTGCGGACCTACTACCCGACCGGCCGGGCACCGGCTTAGAAAGGATTGGATTTCTGAGTCCTGACCTGGATGACAGCGCCTCGTACGGACGCCCGATCGGTACCTCCTATCGCGTCGTGGACCGGCTGGCCCGGGTTGGACTCAACTGCGCGACCTGTCACGTTGGGACGTATCGCGAGTCACCCTCGGCCCCGCGCACCGTTGTCCTCGGCATGCCGGCTCATCAGATGGACCTCCAGGCCTATAGCCGTTTCTTGGACGCTGTGGTAGATGACCCTCGATACACCGCCGGGACTTTGATCGAGGCTATCCGCGCGATTAACCCGGACTTTGGATTTTTTGACCGCTTCTTCTATCGGTTCTTTGTCGTGAGCGCGGTAAAAAAAGGCATCCTGGACCGGCGCCCGGCCACGCGGTATTTCGACGCGACCCCCGACCAAGGACCGGGGCGGGTCGATACGTTCAATTCGTACAAGACGCTGCTGGGCGCCCCGTTGGATGATGCCATCGGGACTGCCGACCTCCCGCAACTATGGAATCAACGAATCAGGCAGGGCCTCCCGCTTCACTGGGACGGGAACAACGACTCTGTCGATGAGCGAAACAAGAGCGCCGCGATTGGGGCTGGCGCGACCCCGGAGTCTATCGATCTCGAGTCGCTGGACCGTATCGCCGACTGGCTCCTGGATTTCGAACCGCCGCCATTTCCATCCGAGCGAATCGATACCGCGCTCCTGGACGATGGACGCGCGGTCTATGCGACGGCGTGTGCGCGTTGTCATGATCTCGACGGGGCCGAGATCGGCGAGGTCGTGCCGGCGTCGGAGATCGGGACAGACCCCGGGCGAGTCGATTCCTTCACGTCAGAGCTCGCGCAGGGGATGCTGACCATTGGTACGGGCTATCCGTGGCAGTTTGCGCGGTTTCGCAAAACAAACGGGTATGTGAATGGGCCGCTTGATGGGGTATGGCTACGTGCCCCGTATCTTCACAACGGTTCGGTCCCGACCCTCAGGGCATTGCTGTCTCCCGAGACTCGTCCCGGACGATTTTTTCGAGCCTACGATGTCTACGATTGGGACGATATCGGGTTCGTGGCCACGGGCCCGGAGGCGGAGCGAGAAGGGGTTCTCTTCGACACGGCGCTGGCGGGTAACTCGAACGCCGGCCATCGATACGGGGAAGACCTCGCCGAGGATGAGAAGAACGCGCTCCTCGAATATCTCAAAACGCTCTGACAAACAACTCTACGATTCCCTGGGAGTCCATCCCAAAGGAATGAGGCGCGCGGAACTGGCCATCCTCGTAGCCCCAGGTTCCCCAGCTTCGGATAAACGTGCCATCGGGCGCAAATTTTGAAATGCGACCGATCGCGTTGGGTCCGGGCTCGTCGAGAAACTGGCCGCCGTGGGCTTCGGCCACAAAGATGCTGCCGTCTGGGGCCACGTGTACGTCGTTGGGCTCTGTGAAGTGAGTGGGTGGGTCACCCGTTTCTCCCGGTGTGCCAAGCACCATCAGCACTTCGCCGTCGGGGCTGAACTTGACGACCTATGTAGCGTTGGCGCATCTTCATTTGTCACCTCTGTCAGCAAAGAATGTCGAGCCGTGCCTCGGCGCGGCGGGATACCGCGGGAAGCTGGGCGAATGGCCGCTGGGATTCGCACGTCAGAAAGCGTCCAACACCGTGGACTCTGGCTACGATATTGTCAAGTAGACTAGTGGACTGTCGGTGCTGTGAGCTACGTTACGGGGTTGTCCCGGGAGCTCTCTCTGGGGTATGCCTGCCGGTACCGATGTTGAGCGGCGCCGACAGTTTCTGCTGGTTCTCGGGAGGAGCCGCTTGCGAATTTCTAGACACAACGACACGACTGAGGGGCGTATGACGACTCGGAGACTCGTACCCGGCGCGACGATGCTTGTTCTTCTCATCATCTTGGCCGCTGGCCAGAAGCTACTCGAATCCACGCTGTCGGCGGGTGCGCAGAGCGCCGTCGAGCCGCCCCAGTTTCTCGTCGATCCACTCTGGCCGCAGCCACTGCCAAACAAGTGGCTTATGGGGTCGGTTATTGGCGTATCGGTCGACTCCAAAGACCGTGTGTGGATGCTTCATCGACCCTCATCTCTGTCCAATAACGAGCGGGCGGCCGCCCTCGACCCACCATGGGCGGCGTGCTGTGTTCCGGCGCCCCCCATCTTGGTGTTCGACCAGGACGGCGCTCTGGTGGACAGTTGGGGTGGCCCGGGCGAGGGCTATCAGTGGCCGCAGTCGGAACATGGCCTGTATGTGGACTACAAGGACAATGTCTGGATCGGCGGCAATGGGGGGAATGACCATCAGATTCTGAAGTTTTCGGAAAATGGTGAGTTCTTGCTGCAGATCGGTCGCGCTGGGATGAGCCAGGGGAGCAACGACACCGAGAACTTGCGGCAACCAACGACGATGACAGTGGACCCCGTGGACAACGAGGTCTACGTCGCGGATGGGTATGGTAATCGTCGTGTGATCGTCTACGACGCGGATACGGGCGCCTACAAGCGGCATTGGGGTGCGTATGGCAACCGGCCCGATGATGACGCTTCCTACAATGCCTCCGGTGCGACCGTCGGGTCGGACTACGACCCGGACAAGCCACCGTCGCAACAGTTCAGTAAAGCCGTGCACGGCGTTGCGATCTCGGTCGACCGATTGGTCTACGTCGCCGACCGAGTAAACAACCGTGTCCAGGTCTTCCGACCTGATGGTACCTTTGTGAAGGAATCGTTTGTGGACAAGGCAACGCGCGGGTTTGGATCGGTGTTCGAACTCGCGTTTTCGAAGGATGTCGACCAGACCTTTGTCTACAATCCCAACGGGATGAATCAGTCAGTGGACGTGTTGCGTCGCGATTCTTTGGAGGTCGTGTCCAGGTTTGGCCAGGGCGGACGCTATCCGGGGCAGTTTTTCTCGGTCCACAGCATCTCGGTCGATTCCAGCGGCAACATCTATACCGGCGAGACGCTCGAAGGTAAACGACTCCAGAGGTTCATCCGCCAATAAGATGCGACTCCCACGACGCGCAGCCCAGGAACGATGAGACGCCCAGGGCCGCTGCGAGGTCTGGGATAAACATTCGCGTCTGCCGGGACCGCGTTCTGAGGGCGCGACGCCCGAAGACCCATCGGGATGAACGGGTCCTCGAGGCGTCGCGCGGGTTGGAGGGACGGCTTAGGCCGTCATGTCCTTGAGGTTCTTGAGCGGCTGGACCTTGACCACGGTGCGGGCGGGTTTGGCCGCGAATGTGGTCTCTTCGCCGGTGAACGGGTTCGTGCCCTTGCGAGCCTTGGTCGCCGCTTTTCGGATGGTCTTGATCTTGAGAAGGCCCGGCAGCGTGAATTGGCCGACGGCCCGCTTCTTAATATGTCGGCCAATAATGCCGGCCAGCGCATCAAGTACGGCCGCGACATCTTTCTTGCCGAGACCGGTCTCTTCCGCGAGAGTCGACAAGAGCTCTGACTTCGTAAATGATTTGCTGACGGCTAACGAACCTTTGGCTTTCGACATGTGACGCGGATCTCCTGAGGTTAGTTTGTGGGATGTGGCCGGCACAGATGCCACAGCCACAGTTTCTAACGACCTGATTCTATTCAGCGGGAGGTCGTAATGCCAGCGTCATACGAGGATATTCGCTGGCCAGACCTCGAAAAATCGAGACACACTGCCGCTCGCCGGGTTGGGCGATTCGGTTCTTGAAGACCGCCTCCACGATCATGCATGGGGGAGCGGCGGTCGACCACGAGTCGTCCTAGGTGTGGCGATGGCTCTCGCCAACGGAGCGTCGCCGACGTGGCTTCACTCACGGGACTCCCGCGCCTGGTAGCGCTCGTTGGCGCGGGACCGGGCTTTATCCCTTCTTGTTCGAAGACTTGCCGCGCGAGTCGGAACGCTTTCGACACCGGCGGGAATGCTGCAGTACACGGCCACCTGGAGTAGGGTGCCTCGGATTTCTCCGACCGTGCAGCCGTTGCGGAGGGCGTCCCGGACGTGCGTGCTGAACTCGTGCCCTCGATTGAGCGCGGCGATCATCCCGAGATTGATAAGACTGCGCTGCCGATCATGGAGCGCCGTGCGCGTCCACACCTCACCCCAGCAATACTCTGTCACCATTCGCTGTAACTCGGCGGTGAAATCGTCGGTGCCGGCAAGGGCGCGGTCGACATAGTCGTCGCCCAGGACGCGTCGCCTGGTTTCTAGGCCTTGCTTGTATAGCGTGCTCGTCATTGATGTGTTTCCAGGAGACCCTTTTTGAACACAGTGAAAGAGCGGTTGGCAAAGAGCGGTCGGCGCGTGCGCCAGGGTTACTGACTTGCGGTAGCTGTCGCGGATTGATACGCGGAGAGACCCGTTTCTAGGTCTGATGACTCGACCGTGCGAATGGCCGCGGTCTCGCTCTGCTGTTCGAACAATGCTGTGGCCCGAATCTCGGTCCCGGAATCAAACGACGCCCAACTTGAGACCGTGCTCTCAGGAACGCGGGCGGTAAACGTCAGACGCCCCTGGCGTGCATCCGCCCCGCCAAACTGGACGGGGAGTACGTAGCCATGGTCGAGCACCGACCCAGCGCGCGGTTCGAGATATCGGATACTTGTCACCTCGCCGTCCCGCCCTGGTGCCCAGATCAAGACGACCTCGTCGCCTTCAGCAAACCGCTCGACATATCGCAGGACGTGGTCTTCGACGGGTGCCGAAATAGAGACAGTGCGGTTCGGCGTGTCCACCGAGAGCAGCTCACCGGGCCAGGTGTAGCGTCTGGCGCGTCGCGTGACATCGAAGGCGTCGACGACCATGACCGCCTCTGTACTGTCGGTCGGTCGATGGGGGGATGTCACGGTCGTCCACGCTCCCGGTTCGAGGTCCATGATGGCGGCCAGTCCACCATCAGGCGTGCGGACTCGGAACGTCAGGTGTCGGCTGACCGGATTGGCCGCGACAAACGTGGCGAGCATCTGGAAGTTACCGGCGAGCACCGATGCATACCCGGCGGATTCTACGAAGCGGATTCCATGGGCGTGGTGCCCACTGCCGGACCAGGTGATCAAGATCGGGTCGCCGGTGTGGAGCTTGCTCAGACCCTCATTGGAGGCGATGCGCGATCTCACCGTGATCGCGCCCGCTGGCTGGTCTCGAGTGACCAGTTCACCATGCCACTGGTAGGTCGTCCTTCGTTGCGCCGCGACCGGTGCCCTCGGCGCTGGACGCGACTCTCCGAACACCGCTGCCGCGAGCACCGCTCGTGCATTGCGGGGCTGGTGGGCCGAGATGAACGTTGCCCAATCTCCGGGTTCGAGACCAGTGACCGCCGAGAGGCTGTCAGCCGTGGCGTCGATGGTAAACGTCAGATACTGAGTGGCCGGGTCGACTGCGTCAAACGCTCCGCGCAGTCGAAACTGGTCGACTCGGCGAATTCCATGGGCACGCTCCCGAAACCCCGACCAGGTGATGACAATGGTGTCGCCTGGTCGCACGTCTCCGAGACCCGCCGATGCCTCTGGCGACACCATTCGCGCCTTGACGGTCAGTGTGCGACTGTAGGGATTTGTCGCGACAGACTCAGCATGCCACTGGTACATGTCAGTCGCTGGCTCATTGGCGGCTTCGGCTCGCGTCGTGACCTGCGTACCGACTAGGCAGAGAAGAAGGCCGGCTGATTTCAGCGTTCCGATGGTGTCTCCTGTGTCCATAAGCGGGGTCGCCTGGCCCTCAGCGACGAGTGCAAGAGGCTCGCGTTCGCCCGTCAAGAAAACTGTCAATCGCGTCACCCGACACGGCACTACTCTTGTCGGTCGAATATCTCCGCGGCCATCGGGCCCCTGGCAGAAATTTCGCCGTATTTCCAGCGGATGGCGCGAGTCCTCTGTATGAGTGATTCCTGCGAGTGCTTCGCAGGCCGGGCATCCCGCCAGATGGGGTTGCTTCTCAGTTGCGTATACCCAATATCCTGTCTGCTCACGCCCGCCATCTGGGCGACGCGCCGAGACCTATGCCGGGAATCGCTGACGGGTGCACTAGCGATACAATCCCCCGATGCTTCCAACCATCGAATGGCAAGATGGAGCGGTTGTGATGATCGACCAGCGCAAGCTGCCGGTCGAGGAGGTCTACGTTCGGTGTAAGACCGCCAAAGCAGTCGCGAAGGCGATCACGACCATGGTCATTCGCGGTGCGCCTGCGATTGGGGTTGCCGCCGCTATGGGCTTGGCGCTCGGCGTCCGCACAAGCAAGGCGACCGGAACAAAGGACCTTGCGATCGACTTCTATAAGTTGTGCGAACTCCTGGGCGGGACCCGTCCTACGGCCGTTAACCTATTCTGGTCCATCGAACGTATGAAACGGTGTTTTGCGGACGCCGCGCGGGCTGGTCAATCACCAGACGAGATTCGAGAGACGCTGGTGACCGAAGCGCGGAGTATCGAGAGCGAGGATGTCGAAAGTTGTCGTGCCTTGGGGGCATTTGGCGCTGCGGTCGTGCCTGACGATGGGCATGTCCTCACCCATTGCAACGCTGGTGCGTTGGCTACCAGCGGATATGGCACCGCCCTCGGCGTTGTACGCGCGGCGGTCGCGGAAGGGAAACGGGTCGGTGTATATGCGGACGAGACTCGTCCGTTCTTGCAAGGAGCCAGGCTGACCGCGTGGGAACTCGTGCGTGACGGGATTGACACGACGGTTATTACCGACAGCATGGCCGGCCCGCTCATGCGGGAGGGAAAGGTCGATGTCGTTGTGGTTGGCGCCGACAGAATCGCCGCCAACGGCGATGTCGCCAACAAGATTGGGACATACACTGTGGCGGTAATGGCGAAGATGCACGATGTGCCCTTTTATGTGGCAGCACCGCTGTCGACAGTCGACTTGACAACCACCGACGGGTCGGGTATCCCAATCGAAGAGCGCACCGAACGCGAAGTCACCCATGTGGGCTCGAAGCGGATGGCACCCGAAGGCGCCCGGGTTTGGAATCCGGCGTTTGACGTGACTCCGCATCATCTCATTGCTGGGATCATCACTGACCACGGTATCTGCCGTGCGCCGTTCATCGAGAGTCTCCAGACCGCCTGCGCGGGTCGAGCCACCCGTCCTCCAGCATGAAGGTCCTCGGTATCGAAACGTCGTGCGACGAGACCGCCGCGGCGGTTGTCTCCGAGACCGGTGATCCCGCGTGGCCCTGGCGAGTCGAGTCGAATGTGGTGGCCTCGCAAATTGAGATCCATCGGGCGTGGGGCGGAGTCGTGCCTGAACTCGCCTCGCGGCAGCACATCCGGGATATCTGTGGCGTTGTCGAACGAGCGCTCACGGACGCGAAGACAACTCTGGCGGAGTGCGATGCCGTGGCGGTTACTCGGGGACCGGGACTTGTCGGGTCGCTCCTGATTGGCGTAGCGTTTGGAAAATCGGTGGCGGCGGCGTTGGGCATCCCGTTGGTGCCCGTGCATCACCTCGCTGGGCATATCGAATCGCTCGTGATTGAAAACGGAACGCTGACGTCGCCGTCCGTCGTGCTCGTCGTGTCCGGAGGGCACACGAGCCTCTATCACGTGCCGGAAGCGGGGCAGTATCACCTGATCGGTCGAACCCGGGATGACGCGGCGGGTGAGGCGTTTGACAAGGTTGCCAGGCTCCTCGGTCTTGAGTATCCCGGTGGTCCGGTCATCGACCGGAGGGCACAGCACGGTGACGACCGGGCGATACCGTTTCCGGTTCCCAGAATGACACACGCCGATCGCAACGATGGACCGCCACTCGCCGCGCCCGCAGGGTTTCGGGGCGCGATGAACGGCCGGACCGAGTTCAGCTTTAGCGGGCTCAAAACCGCCGTGAAACGCTACGTCTCCGCTCGTCGGTCCGCCCTTGGGTGCGACACCCTGCCCGATAGCGAAGTGTCCGACATTTGCGCCAGCTTTCAACGCGTCGTCGTCGACACGCTACTTGATCGAACGTTCGATGCGGCACGCTGGTTTGGCGCGAGCAGCATTGGTATCGCGGGTGGCGTCTCAGCGAATCGGAGGTTGCGGGATGCGGCTTCTCGTCGGGGCGAAACGCTAGGACTCCCTGTATTCTTACCCAGCCTGCGACTGGCGACCGACAATGCCGCGATGATCGGTGCCGCCGGTCTCCGGAACCTCCGGGCTGGCGTCATCGGGTCGTTGGATTTGAACGTGCAGCCCGCTCTCGACCTGAAACCAACGGGTATCTAGGGCAGTGTCGCGGAGAGAGTCTCACCGGCTCGGGTCCTTGCGCTTCCTGGTGAAGCGTTGGAGCTTCTCACAAGACAGCAGCTATTGCCCGGCGCCGTCGTGTGCCAGGCGCTCTCGGAACGAGAGCCGGCAATCCTCGTGAGGGCGGTGCAATAGATGGCGTGGCATCATCAATCTCATTGGCGAATCCTGGTAGCGCTCGGTCTTGGTCTGGTCTACGGTGTTGTCGCGGCTCTGGCCGGGTGGGGCGGGTTCACGTCTGACTGGATCGCCCCGTTTGGCACTATCTTTCTGCGTTTGTTGTTGCTGATCGCTGTGCCGCTCGTGCTGGCCTCTCTCATCACCGGGATCGCATCGTTGTCCGATCTCACCAAGCTGTCGCGTATTGGTGGAAAGACCATCGCGATCTATGTGGCGACGACTCTGATCGCGTTGGTCATTGGCTTGGTGTTGGTCAACGTCATCGCGCCCGGAGACCAGGTGCCCGACCGGCTTCGAGCGCGGCTCGCTCAAATCTACGCCGCGGATGTGGGCGCCCGTGAGATCGCGGCGGAAGAGGCGCGGACCCGCGGTCCTCTGGTGCCGCTGGTGGATATGGTTCCGGCCAATTTTCTGGATGCGGCCAGTGACAACCGGAACATGCTGAACGTTGTGTTCGTCGCGTTCCTGGTTGGGGTCGCCCTGCTCATGATTCCGAAGGAGAAAGCGGCCCCACTTCTTGATTTTTTTGAGAGCCTCGATCTGGTGATCATCAAGATTGTCGAAATGGTGATCGTGCTAGCTCCGGTGGGCGTGTTCGCACTCATCGCGAGCACGATCACGAGTGTGGCTGGTGATGATCCTTCCGACGTCGGACAGCTGCTGGCATCGCTTGGGCTTTACTGTCTGACCGCAATTCTCGGTATGTCCTTGCAGGCGCTTATCGTCTACCCGCTGGTGTTGAGAGTGTTCACGCCGCTGACATTTTCCACGTTCTTTCGCGGGATCGTGCCCGCGCAATTGGTGGCGTTTTCCACGTCGTCAAGTGCGGCCACGCTCCCCGTGACCATGAAGATGGCGCAGCGAAATCTCGGCGTCTCGGAAGAAGTCGCGTCGTTTGTGCTACCGCTCGGAGCCACCATCAATATGGACGGCACAGCTCTCTATCAGGCAGTGGCCGCGGTGTTTATCGCGCAAGCCTTGGGAATTCCCCTGGACCTGAGCGCGCAGGTCACGATCGTGTTTGTTGCGTTACTCGCGTCGATCGGGACTGCCGCCGTGCCCAGCGCGGGGGTGGTTATGCTGGTCGTCATTCTCGAGTCGATCGGCGTTCCGATCGAGGGAATCGCTCTCATCTTGGGTGTAGACCGGCTTCTCGACATGTGCCGGACCGCTGCCAATGTTACCGGCGACGCGGCGGTAGCTGCGGTCGTGGCGGCAAGCGAGAACCAGCTGTTCCCTACGTCCTTACGTGGCCCGAGTGCGGGTGAGGATTTCTCCGGAGGCACGCCGCCGCTGGGACTCGGTTAGTGGGAAGTCATGAATGACGAGTCACAAGAAGAAGGGCCATCCGCACGCCTGACCGCGCCGCCTACACGAGAAGATGCGTGGGGCCTGTTGACCGATTACACCAGCGGCGAGAGTCTGCTCAAGCACGCGCTCGCCGTCGAGACATCGGTGCGGGGCTATGCCCGGATGTTTGGCGAAGACGAGCTCGAGTGGGGCATCGTGGCACTCATTCACGATTTCGATTACGAACGCTGGCCGGCTGCAACCGATCACCCGTTCAAAGGGAGTGAGATTCTTCGCGCCCGCGGGTATCCTGAGCTGGTGATTCGGGCGATTCTTTCTCACGCCGACTATAGCGGCGTCGCCCGCGAGAGCCGTCTCGAACACACGCTGTTTGCGTGTGATGAGATGGCTGGATTTGTGACGGCGGCGTCTCTGGTTCGGCCGAGCAAGAGCGTTCTTGACCTCGAACCCCGCTCGGTGAAGAAGCGGATGAAGGACAAAGCCTTTGCGCGCGCCGTCAGTCGGGATGACTTGCGGCGCGGAGCCGAAGAGTTGGGCCTTCCTCTCGACGAGCATATCTCCAATGTCATCGCGTTTATGCGGATGGAGGCGGATGCGCTTGGGTTGGCGGGGCACATATGACGATCGAACTCTCACCCGCGCATTCCCGTATAGCGTTCTAGTGGACGGCCGACGAGAGCAGTTACACGTGGTCCGCGCCGCGATGCGGGGACGTTCAGGCGTGATGAGCAACCATATCGGGCCTATGCACCCCACGAGCAACAACGCCGGCGCGAGCGTCCCGGCGGGAGGCTGGCCGGCTCCTCCCCGCGATAGTCCACCGGAACCAGTTATGGGTAGGACACACCGGTAGTGTCTGAGGCGGTCTCCCCTGTCGTCGAGTTGGATCAGGTCACCGTGACCTACGGCGCCTATGACGCGTTGCGCGATGTCACCGGGCGGTTTGACGGTGGAGCGGCGGGCCTGTTGGGCCCGAATGGCGCGGGCAAGAGCACCCTGCTCAAGTCGCTCTTGGGGTTTGTCGCCCCGACTCGGGGTTCGATGACGGTGCTGGGTCTGGATGTGGCCCGTCATCCGCTCGATATCCGGGCCCGCCTTGGCTACATGCCAGAATCAGATACCCATATTCCTGGAATGAATGCTGTGGAGTTTGTCGCCTATTGCGCGCGGCTTGCCGGTCTTCCGGCATCGGACGCGATGCAACGTGCGCACGAAGTGCTCTTTTACGTTGGTCTCGGCGAAGCGCGGTATCGGAATGTCGAAACATACTCCACTGGGATGCGGCAGCGTATAAAACTCGCGCAGGCCTTGGTACATGATCCAGACCTCGTATTTCTCGACGAACCAACCAACGGGATGGACCCGAAAGGGCGCGCAGAAATGCTCGACCTCGTGCGGGACATTACGCGGAACAAAGGTATTCACCTAATCCTCTCATCCCACCTGCTGCCAGACGTGGAAGCGACCTGTGATCGCGTACTCGTACTCGACAAAGGAGCGATTGTGGCGTCCGGCTCCATCGAAGAGCTCAAGGGACCGCCTCGACGCGCGTTCGAGATACGGGTTAAAGGCGACGTCGTGCGCTTCATAGGCGGGTTGACCGCGGCGGGGGCAACCTGCGATGACCCTGCGGCTGATCTACTGCGCGTGCATATGAGCGGGGACAGCGGCGTACGTGATCTTTTTGCGTTGGCGGTGCAATACGACGTGCAAGTGAGACACTTGCGCCCGTCTGTATCGACCCTTGAAGATGTGTTTACCAAGGCCATCGGCGACGAGTAGCGGCTACCCGGAGAGGACCCGACCCTTCGCATGCCGATTCACGACCAAACCTACCGTCACTATGACGGTCCTCGAGTCCCGCTCGGCTCGGCGTGGGGTGTGATCGCAGAAGCTGGTCTGCGTGCATTAGTGCGGAAAAAGGGATTCCTCTTGGTGATGTTCTTCGCGTGGATCCCGTTCGTGGTCCAGGCGGTGAGACTGTATCTCTGGGCGAACGTTCCGCAGATGGAGATGTTCGCGCCGTCACCGCAGATGTTTCGCCAGTTTTTTGAGCAGCAAGGGTTCTTTGTGTTGGTGGTGACGATCTATGCCGGAGCGGGCTTGATCGCCCGAGATCGACGCGCACACGCGCTACAGCTGTATCTTTCAAAACCACTGACACGGACAGAATATGTCGCCGGGAAGCTCGCGATTCTTATTGTCCTGCTACTTATGGTGACGTGGGTCCCGGCCATCGGGCTATTGGCGTTGCAGGTCGCGTTTGCGGGTGAACTGTCGTTTGTTCGCGAGAACCTGTTTCTGCTCCCGGCGATGACAGTATTCGGTTTTGTGTACGCGCTGCTGGCATCGTTCACGATGCTCGCGCTCTCATCGTTGTCCACGAGTACCCGTTTTGTCGCGGTGCTGTATTCCGGCGTGTTGCTGTTCACTCAGGCCATCGCGACCGTCCTGGAGGCGGTCATGGGGCACAGCTCGTGGTCGTGGTTGTCGTTTCGTGCCAATCTCGCGCAGGTGGGTGACGTCGTTTTTCGGTTGGCTCCGCGTTACGACACACCCTGGGCTGTCTCGTTGTTTGTCGTCATCGGCATCGTCCTGGTATCGGTCTGGGTGCTGGCGCGACAGGTGCGCGGGGTTGAGGTGGTGACGTGAGCCCCGCCGTTGTGTCGGCACGGTCGCTCTCCAAGTGGTACGGCCAGGTGATCGGCCTGAACGATGTCACGCTCGACATACCATCGGGGGTCGTCGGACTCCTTGGTCCGAATGGGGCGGGGAAGTCCACCTTTATGAAGCTCGTGACCGGACAGCTCAAACCCAGCCAGGGTTCTGTTGAAGTCTTTGGACGTCCGATCTGGGGTGACCCGCGAGCCTATGCGCGGATGGGCTATTGTCCGGACCAAGACGCGTTCTACGAACGGATGACGGGTCTCGAGTGGGTCACCGCGCTCACTCGTCTCTATGGGATGGACGACGCGGCGGCAGGTCAGGCCGCCACCCGCGCACTCGACACTGTGGGGTTGAGCGAAGTAGCGAGCCGCAAGATCGGTGCGTATAGCAAAGGCATGAGGCAGCGGGTCAAGCTGGCGCAGGCGATCGCCAATGATCCCGACCTGCTGCTTCTTGATGAGCCACTGGCTGGGATGGATCCCCCAAATCGTCGACGGACGATCGGCTTGATCAAAACGTGGGCCCGAATGGGAAAGACCGTCGTGGTGTCGAGTCACATTTTGCAGGAAATCGAGATGATGACGTCAACGATTCTTCTCATAAACAATGGGCGGATTCTTGCCGAAGGCGACGTGCATCAGATTCGCGACCTTATCGATGAACACCCGCACAAGGTGTCGATTACCGCGTCCGACACGCGTCGCGTCGCTCGATCTCTGGTAGAGGATCCGCACGTGTTGAGTCTGAATTTTGACGGCAATAGATTAGTGGTCGAGACCGATCAGCCTGATACGTTCTACACCCGTTTGACCGCGTTGGCCGCGCAGGGCGAGGTCGGGACGATCGACGAAGTCACATCACCTGACGACAATCTGCAGGCGGTGTTCGAGTATCTGGTGAAACAGTGACCGAGGCACGTGCTCCGCAACCGTCACCCCGGCCTCCTGACGATACCGTGGGACTCCGAGGGGACAGTCGGCCAAAGTTCCTCGCGTCGTCGATTCGGGTATTGGAGCTGACATTGGGTGAGATGTTGTGGTCGAGGCGTACGGTGTTCATGCTCCTGGTCGTCGGTGGTCCGGTGCTCATCGCGTGCCTGCTCCGACTGCTCGCCTCGCTTGATCTCACTCCTTTCGGCGGTGACGGCGGCGGTAGCCAACCGCGCGTAACGGGGCCGGCAATATTTGGTCTGATGGTCTGGGGATTCTACCTGCGATTCACGGTGCCGGTCCTCGGGGTGTTCTATGGAACGTCGCTTATCGCGAATGAGGTCGAGGACAAGACGATCACGTATCTGTTCACCCGACCTGTCTCGAGAGGAGCAGTACTGGTCGGGAAGTATTTGGGATATTTGGTGTGTACGAGCGTGGTCGTCCTCCCATCGGTAACTGTCGTCTATTTCGTCATCGTCCCGGTACTGGGCGGTGGCGTCGGCGAGAACTTCCCGACCTTTGTGACGGATCTGGGGTTGCTCGTGCTGGGGCTAGCGGTCTACGGAGCATTGTTCGCGTTTGTCGGCGCGTGGTTCAAACATCCCCTTCTGACTGGCTTGATCTTTGTGTTCGGGTGGGAACCGGCAACAATGTTGATACCGGGTTACATGAAAAGCTTCACGGTGTCGTACTATCTGCAGGGGCTCGTCCCGCACGCGATGCCTCAGGAGGGAGCGATGAGCCTGATTCGCAGTCTCGTGCAAGCGTTTCAGACCCCCACATCGGTGTGGTCGAACCTTGCGTGGCTTGTCGTGATCTGGCTAAGCGCATTGGTGATGGCGGTATGGGCCGTTGAGCATCGCGAATATGTGCTCGAACAGTGAGCCACGACAACTCGCTGGTCAGGAGGGTTGGAACATTCGTTCCGATGCGGCAGTCTATGGAGATAGAGGCGGCGTCATGAGAAACCAGACCATGTTTGCTCAAAGGACCTGATGACCACACCTACTCGCTATGCGTTGTACGCCGGTGTCACCGTCCTGGGCGCGGGGCTGCTCGCCGGAGCGGTGGCCTACGTCACGAGCACTGGGGCGGTCGTCGCGCAATCTGGTCCAGACGAGCTGCGATACGTGCCGGTTGACGCGAATTTAGTGGCCTACGCAAACGTTCGCGACGTGATGGCATCGAGTTTTCTGGCACGGCTGCGCGGTCTTGTTCCACCTGCGTCGACGGACTCCAGCCCCTCCTCTGGACAAGAGCGCGGGCCTGGGCCGCAATGGTTTCAGGAGGCCACTGGGGTCGATCTCGAGACCGATATCGACTATTTGGTATTCAGTCTTGTCCCTGGCGAGACCGACACGGATTCGCCCGACCCGCTCGGCCTCATGGTCGGGCGGTTTAATGCTCCCCGTCTTCAAGACCTCGCTCTGGAACACGGGGGCACTGTCCAGCAGTATGCAGAGCACGTAATCGTGACCGGCGTGGCGACAGGCGATGAGAACGAGACCCAGGTCGCGATGTCCTTCGTCGAGTCCGGTGTACTCGCGCTGGGGGCCGAGGCGTTGGTGCGCCGCGCCATCGATGTGTCGCGTGGTCGCGTTGCGGGCGATGTGACAACCAACGAACGTCTGATGCGGCTCATGACGCAGATACGAGCGGGCCACAATACGTGGGCCGTGGCCGAGTTTGAAGGAGTGGAGGCGGCCCAGCTCCTTCCCGAGCAGATGCGAGCGCATGTGCCCCCGCTGACCGCGTTGGCGCTAGGTGGCCAGGTGAACGGAGGAGTGAGCACAACGCTTACCGTGGAAACACGTGATGAACAGGCCGCCCAGGATCTTCACCAAGTCGTCCAGGGGCTCGTCGCCCTGGCTCGCATGCAAGTGACCTCGTATCCGGAATTGCAACCGTTTCTCGAATCGGTTCAGTTGACTGGAGAGGGCAGTACGGTCACCGCGACGCTGGATGCGTCCGGCGATCTGATCGACGTGATCTTCTCCACTGCCGCCCCCGACGGCCTCGCTGCGCCGGGCGGGCCCTGAACATTCGATCGCTCCCCTCCACCGACCGCCGCGTACTCTCGGGATTCGTCGCCGAGAGCGACGGACCGAAGGTCGCCGTGCACGCGATTCGGATTCAGTTAAGATCTCTTTTTGCCCCGAGCCTGAGTATCGTCCAATCCTTGAAGCTCCTTTCAACGTGAAGCTCCTTTCATGAAGTTGTGTACAGCGCGGGAGAGATGCGGGTGGTGACAATGCGCACAGTGGGTGTGCTGGGGTGCGGGCTTATGGGCTCCGGAATCGCGCAAGTCTGCGCCCAGGCGGGCTACCGGACCCTCGTCCGAGAGGTCGACTCCACACTCCTCGGTAACGGGCTTGGCCGCATAGACGCGTTTTTGGCGCAGGGTGTGGACCGTGGTAAGTTGGACGCCCGCGAGCGCGATCGCACGCTTGCCAATCTGTCGGGCGTGAGCACGCTCGAGGAGCTCACCGAGTGCGATATCGTCATCGAGGCCATCACTGAATCGCTGAACGCGAAGCGTGACTTGTTCTCGGCGCTCGATTTGGTAGCCGGTCCAGATACCCTTTTTGCCTCCAACACCTCGTCGCTCTGCATCACGGAATTAGCGGCCTCGACCTCGCGTCCAGAGCGCTTTCTTGGTCTGCACTTCTTTAGCCCAGTCCCGATTATGAAAATGGTCGAGGTTGTGCGTGGACTCGGTACCTCCGACGAAACCTACAGCCAAGGGATCGAGCTCGTAAAGGCTGTTGGCAAAGACCCCGTGACGGCGCCGGACCGACCAGGATTTATTGTCAATCGGCTCCTTATCCCGTATCTTATCGACGCGATTCGGTCTTACGAAAACGGTCTCGGAACCATCGAAGATATCGACAAGAGCATGGTCATGGGGTGTGGGCACCCCATGGGGCCGTTTACTCTGCTGGACTTTATCGGACTGGATACCGTCCACTCCATCGCTGCGATCATGTATAACGAGTTTCGAGACCCCGCATATGCGGCGCCCCCGTTGCTGAAACGGATGGTCCTATCCGGACGCCTCGGCCGCAAGACTGGCCGCGGTTTCTACAAGTACGCATGACCTCTGACCGACTGGCCCGTCGGGAGGGTCCCGCGACGCGCGTCCGGCGCCGTATCCGGACTGACCACGTTGCCCTTCGGTCATATGTGTCGAGTGCTTTCTCTCATCGCGTCTTGCCGGCCGGACGCCGGGCCGGTCGCACGCCAGCTGTTCACGACGGGCTGCTATGAACGACGCCCGACTACAAGACGCGGTTCAGGCGCTGCTGACGGAGGTGGGCGAGGACCACACTCGCGAAGGGCTCGCCCGCACGCCCGAGCGGGTGGCCAAGGCGATGCGGTTCTTGACCAGCGGTTACCAGACCGACCTCGAGACGGTGATCAACGACGCGTTGTTCAGCGTTGATTACAACGAGATGGTGATCGTCAAGGACATCGATTTCTACAGCCTCTGCGAGCATCATCTGCTTCCGTTCTTCGGAAAGTGCCACGTGGCGTATCTTCCGCAGGGCCGGGTCATCGGTCTGAGCAAGATTCCACGTCTCGTGGAGATGTTCAGTCGACGGCTGCAAGTGCAGGAGCGGCTTACAAGTCAGATTGCCGAGGCGTTGTCCGACGTATTGAACCCGCGGGGCGTCGGGGTCGTCGTGGAAGCCAGCCACCTCTGTATGTTGATGCGTGGTGTGCAAAAACAAAATTGTTTCGCCGTGACGAGCTCGATGCAGGGCGGGTTTCGCACCGACGCGCGGACCCGCATGGAATTTCTTGAACTGCTCAAATTGCGGGGTGGAATGCGCACGGTGCTCGACCCTGCGCGGACGGCGCACGTCCACGGTGACGAGCGGTGGCCGGCGGCGGCGGACTCAGTCCCCACGGGCGACGAAGAACGATGACGTGGTCCAGCAGGGGAGCCGTGGTCCTGACTCTCGCGGCAATCTCCACAGTGTCGCTATGTGCCCAAGGACCCCGCGAGGAGCCGGCGGAGGTCCGTTGCCCGTCCGTCCTCGGCGTTGGAGCTCATACCGCAACGCCGTTTTGCGACGTGCACGTCCAGGTTGACCCGGCACTGGGTATCCAGGTCGTGCTGCCGCGACGGCGCGGCGAAGCGACGCTTTCGTTCAACTTGCACAATCGTCACATCTACTCGCGCCAAGAAGAGGATGAGGGGCGGGCGTATACGCGGTATGTGGCCTCGGTCGCGGTGGCGACCCTTGACGGCGACGTCGTCGCGGATGCGGTTGTGATGAGCGAGTTTCGGACAGCGGTGGACCTGGTGGATCGGGTAACCGGAGGCGCGGGCCCTAGCGGTCTCAAGGCGATTGCCCCAGTCGGAACCGAGCGGGTACGAGTTACCGTGCCAGCGAATATCGACACGGTGGTGATTGTCGGACAAAGTCTCGACATGGTCCGCCTCGACGGACGCGAGACGGTGACGTCGCCGGGTCGCCCCATCGCGATTCTCAGCGGCGCGACAGTGAGTTATCGGCCGCGACCATGAGCCTTGGACGAATACGATGCACGATCTGATCGTCGTGGGCGCGGGTCCCGCGGGACTCGCCGCCGCGATCGCGGCCAAAAAGCAGGGTCTTGACTACCGGGTACTGGAGAAGGGCGTCCTCGTGAACGCGCTTTTTAACTTTCCTGCCCAGATGGTGTTTTTTACCACCCCGGAGCTTCTCGAAATCGGTGGGTTCCCGTTTCCGACACCTCGTGACAAACCGACCAGGGACGAGGCCCTGCGCTACTACCGGAAGGTCGTGGACGCGTGCGACTTGACGATTGATCTCGGGCAAACGGTGACGTCGTTGCAACCGTATGGGTCTGGCCCGGCCGCCAAAAGCGGTGGCGGCTTTGAGCTGGCGAGCCGAGACGAGCACGGTGTCGCGCGAAACTGGCGAGCGCGCACAGTCGTGCTGGCGACCGGTTGCTATGACCATCCCAACCTACTCGACGTGCCGGGTGAAGACTTACCTCATGTGTGCCACTACTACACCGAGCCCCACGAGTTCTATCGTAAGAACGTCGTCGTGGTGGGTGGCAAGAACTCGGCGGCAGAGGCCGCGCTCGACCTCTATCGCACGGGAGCGCGCGTGACACTGGTTCACCGCCAAGCTGAGCTCGGTCGCACAATCAAGTATTGGGTGCGACCGGACATCGAGAATCGGATCAAGGAAGGTTCTATCTCGGCTCGTTTTGAGACAACTGTGATCGAGATTCGTCCTCACGAACTCGTCGTCGAGCGAGACGGAGTGCGCGACACACTCGATGCGGACGGCGTGTTTTTGCTGACCGGCTACCTGGCGGACCTCGATTTCCTTCGACAATGCGAGATAGACGTCGACCCTGATACAAACATTCCTCGACACAATCCCGAGACGTTTGAGACCAACGTCTCAGGGTTGTATCTCGCCGGTGCCGTCGTCGCGGGGGCGAATCGGGGTGAGGTCTTTATCGAAAACGGCCGGTTTCACGGCCAAGCGGTGGTCGCCGTCATCGCCAAACGTCTCGCCGCGGCCACCTCGTAGCGCGCCACATGCGGGCGCGAACCCTCTTAGAGCACGGTTTGCCATCCTCCGGCCGGGACGCGCCGACCGCCTGCGTTGCTCCTCGATGGAATAATCGAATAGTGCCTGTTTCCTCCCTCGTCGCGCTTTGCCGGCCGGACGTCGTTCTCCAAGACAGTCCACTAGTGAATCGCGGTCAGCGGGGTTCGCTCCATCATCGATCGGATTTCGAGCAACTCGACCAGTGTCTGGCATCGCGCGACGAGTCCGTTCTGTTCGAGGAGTGCTTGTTTCTCGATTGGTTCCAGTGCCAGGTATTGAGACAGGGCGTTTACCACATCGCCGTCCGCGATACCCGGCGGGATTCCCGACTCAGCCGCCAGCGCCGCGAGGCGGCCATCCAACAGTCGCTCGAGTCGCTGTCGCCACGGCTCCAACTGGTCGGCTGATTCGACCGACTCCTCAATCGGCTCCGTCCGGGCGAGCCGATACGGACACGCGTCGTCTACGGCATCCTCTGCAATGACGCGGAATTTTTCGAGCCCGCGCAAGATGATGTTGTATCGCCCATCTGGCAAGCATTCGCTGTGGGTGATGAGGCCGGAACATCCAACTGGATAAATAGCTGGTATCTCCATGGGCCGTGCGTCGGAGGCACCGCGGAGGAGCACCATGCCGATGATCCCGTCCGCGGCCAGCGCGTCTTTCACCATCGCGCGATAGCGCGGTTCAAAGATATGTAAGGGGAGAAAGACGTTCGGAAAGAGCACGACGTTTGGGAGCGGGAACAACCGGGTCAATGAACCGTCCTTGTCTTTTTCTCCATATAGTCCATCAGCACGTACTGACCAAGCGTGTGAGGGTTCGTGAAATATGCTTTTCCGTGGCAAATCGCCGCGACGCGTCTCACAAAGCTGACCAGGTCATAGTCGCGGGCAAGCATGAAGGTGTTGATCATGATGCCCGCTTTTCGGCAGTTGGCGACCTCTGTAAACGTCTCGGCGATGATGTGGGGGTCCAGTCCAAACGCGTTCCGATAGATCGTCCCGTCGGGTTGCGTGAGCGCAGACGGCTTTCCGTCCGTGATCATGATGATCTGCCGCATGTCCTTTTGCTGTCGCTCGAGCAGGCGTCGTGCGAGTCGCAGGCCCTCACGGGTGTTTGTGTAGTAGGGACCAACCTGAACCCGCGCGAGCTGCGTGAGAGGAATTTCTTCAGCCGAGTCGTGGAAAAGCACCACGTGTAGCGCGTCGCCCGGGTATTGATGACGGATCAGGTTTGTCAACGCGAGCGCGACTTGTTTGGCTGGGGTAAACCGGTCCTCGCCATAAAGAATCATGCTGTGACTGCAATCAAGCATCAACACCGTCGCGCAGGAGCTCTGATACTCGCCTTGGGCCACCATGACGTCTTCGTACTGCACGTCGATCGCCCCGCCTTCGCCGATGGCTCCCAGACGGTCGACCGCGTTCAAGATGGTCCCACTCGGATCAATGTTCAGCGTGTCACCAAACTCGTAGGGTTTTGAAGACCCACTGGCTTCAACTCCGGTGGCCACGTCACGCGTATGGTGGCGGCCGACGCTACTCTTACCAAGCGAGCCGAGCAAATCGCGGAGTGCTCGATAGCCGAGAAAGTCGATCCCTTTGTCGGTGAGTTCGAATCGGGCGGGCCGCGGAGACGAGCCCCGACCTGATCCGGTTCCTTCGCCATCGTCCGTCGCGGACCCATGCCGAGGGGTGATGAACCCCTCTTTGGTCATGCGCTCGATAATCTGTTGGATGAGTTCCTCTAGAGGCGAGTGCCCAGCCTCCTGGTCTGCGTCGGATGGGTCGCCCAGTAGACGTGAGACCGTGTCGTCGGAGAGCATCCCGCCGCTGAGCAGGGCTTCCAGGATGGCATCGTGAAGAGCTTGGGCGGAGTGCCCCTGCCCATCATCATCGTCATCCTGCTCGTCATCGAATGGGCGGCCAGACGGATCATTGAACCCGCTCGACAGCAGCAGCTTCGAGAGCTTTGAGACAAGCTCTTCGAGGTCGAGTCCTTCTAGGTCCTCGCCGGTGTATCTCGTGTAGCGAAACTTCATGCAGGGTGACGCCTCAGGTCGTTGCGCGACAGTCCACCGAGTCTAGTTGTAGTAGTTCTTCTTGCCCTTGCCGGGCGTGGGTAGCGGGAGGTTTGGGTCGAACACCTGTCCGGTCGGGCGCGACGTACGACGCGGCTGCTCCACGGCGCGATATTGCCATTCGTCCGTCCGGCTGATTTTTTTTTCGGCGTAGAGGCCTTCGAGGATAAAGTCGACGGCGGCCGCCGCGACGGGGGCTGGGTCAGACGATGCGGTCCCTATGCAGCTGGTGAGATCCCCAAGGCCCTGAATCTGCTCCACCTGCGAGAGCAGGTCCGCGGCTGAGGTCGTATCGGTCACCGAGAGGGCGCCGCCCATCTCGAACCACTCGACCACGGGGTCGACATTGGCGTCATGCAACCATCCTGAAAAGACGGTCGCAACTGCCGCGCGGATCAAATCCCGCGCGACGCGGTCCGCACCCCGTAGCTCGCCTTCATACTCCAGCTCGAACTTCCCTGTCATCGAAGGGAGCGCAGCATACACGTCGGTGACGCGGGCTACGACGAGCGACTCTTCCGCCCCCACCGCGCGGCGTTCTGCGTTTGAGACGACGTTTTCGAGAGAGGTGATGGAGAGTCGTTGACTGACGCCTGACCGCTGGTCGATCTTCTTTTCGCCCCGAGCCCGGAACACCACCTCTTCCACGACTTCGCGAACGAACGTGGGTACCGTGACCCGCGACTCGGTCGTGTCATTGTCGGCGTCGGGACGGTCAACCCAGGCTTCCTGCGCCGTGATGGCGAGCGCGTCTTGCCGAGTTTGTGGGTAGTGGGTCCGGATCTCTGAACCGATGCGGTCCTTGAGCGGTGTGACAATCTTGCCCCGGGCGGTGTAGTCCTCTGGATTGGCGGTAAACGCCATCATCGTGTCGAGGCGAAGTCGCACCGGGTACCCCTTGATTTGAACGTCGCCCTCTTGAAGGATATTGAAGAGTCCTACCTGAATTTTGCCGGCGAGGTCAGGGAGCTCGTTCACGGCAAAGATACCGCGGTTGGCACGGGGCAATAGTCCGTAATGGACTGTCAGGTCGTCCGAGAGCTGGAGACCGCTCCGGGCGGCTTTGATTGGGTCGATATCCCCAATCATGTCCGCGATGGTGACATCGGGCGTGGCCAACTTCTCGACAAAACGCTGGTCCCGGCCCAGCCACCCGATCGGGACGTCGTCACCTGCCTCAACCACCCGATCGCGACAGTGTCGACAGAGTGGAGCCAAGGGATCGTCGTTGATCTCACACCCTGGCATGACCGGGATCTCCGCATCGAGCAGCTCTACGAGTGACCGGAGAATACGGGTCTTTGCCTGGCCCCGGAGGCCCAAGATAATGAAGTTGTGCTGAGAGAGGATCGCGTTTACGACCTGAGGGATGACCGTGTCGTCATAGCCAATGACACCTGGAAACAGCGGCGCGCCATCTTTGAGCCTGGCGATGAGATTGTCGCGAAGCTCTTGCTTGACACTCCGGTGACGGATGCGGCCGTCGGCGACCGCCCGTCGGAGGTGTCCCAATACGGTGGGCTGTGACATGCGCTCATCTTACAGGAGCCCCCTTGCGAAGGTGGCCCTCGGGCCGCGCGGAGCGCCCAAAGCGGCCCACTCGACTGGTCGCCCGCCCGTTTCTCGCTTAAGATCACCATAGTGATATCGAGAAAGATGAGAGCGGCACATGTCGCGTCGAGGGCCTACGGACGCCAATAATGACAAAGACACCAAAATATCCAGGCGAGCGGATCACCGCGAACGGGAACCAGCTTGTCTCCTATCACACCGAAGCGCGTATCACTGACGCCGGTGTGTACTATCCGATCACGCCGTCTACCGAGGGCGGTGAGCTGTATCAGCAGTCGTTCGCCGAAGGCAATCTCAATGTCTTTGGCCGCAGCACGGTGGCCATTGAGGCCGAAGGCGAGCACGCGGCGCAGGGTGGTGCGATCGCGTATTCGGTCTGTGGTCGGCGCGTTGTCAACTTTACATCTGGCCAGGGACTGCCGTACGCGTCGGAGCAGTACTACCACGCGCCTGGCAAGGCGTCGACGATGGTTGTGCAGGTCGGTGCACGGGCGCTCACAAAACATGCGCTCAACGTTCACTGCGGTCATGACGACATCAACGGCGTGCTCGACAGCGGCTGGATCATCCTGTTCGCGAAAGATGCCCAGCAGGCCGCCGACCAGGCCTTGATCTTGCGGCGCGTGACCGAGCAGGGCCTAACGCCCGGGATGAATGTCCAGGACGGATTCTTGACGTCTCATCTCGAACGGACCTTTTATCGTCACGAGTCGGAGCTCATTCGAGAATTTTTGGGTGCGCCTGAAGACATCATTGAGTGTCCGACCGAGGCGCAGCGCACGTTGTTTGGCCCGACCCGGCGTCGCGTTCCGCGTATGTATGACTTGGCGAATCCAGTGCTTCTCGGTCCGGTGCAGAACCAAGAGCACTATATGCAGGGGGTCGTGGCTCGACGTAACAATTTTATCGAGCCCATCCTCGGCTTTCTTGAAGCGTCCCATGAAGCATTCGGTCGTTTGACCGGGCGACACTACGGTCTCTTGAGCCAGTACAAAACTGAGGACGCGGAGACGGTCTTTATCTCGCTCGGGTCGGCGGCCGAAAACTGCGACGCAGCCGTCGATCACCTCCGCGATACGCGAGGCGCGAAGGTCGGGTCGATTCATGTCAACGTCATCCGACCGTTCCCGGAGCGAGCGATTGCGCGCGCATTGGCTGGAAAGAAAAACGTCATCATCCTCGAGCGTACTGATGAGCCGCTGGCGGGCGACAACCCACTGGGACGGGACATTCGGACCGCGCTCAACAAGGCGCTGACGATTGAGGGGCACCCCACCGAGGAAGGGTTTCCCGCGATCGCCGCGAATCAGGTGCCGCGAATTTTTAATGGGATCTACGGTCTTGGGTCGCGTGACTTTCGACCCGAGCAGATCTTGGGCGCCTACGAATACGCCGCCTCGGGTCGAGCTCGCACCGATGGTCGGACGGCCGCCGATGGCGATTCGTTCTTCGTGCTGGGGGTTCCCCACAAATACGAGGTCAAGTCGGACGAGACGCCGTCGCTCCTTCCCGACGGGGCGATCGCGGTTCGGTTTCACTCGATCGGTGGGTGGGGCGCCATCACGACCGGAAAGAATCTTGGGGCGATCATCGGGGACTTCAACGACTTCCTGTCCGCGCGGAATGAGGAGGTCGACGAGTTTGGACGACCCAAAGAGGTCATCCACGTTAGTGCCAACCCGAAGTACGGCTCTGAAAAGAAGGGCGCCCCGACGTCGTATTTCCTCGTGGTTGCTCCCGAGCGCATCCGCGTCAATTGCGACCTCCGCCACGTCGACGTCGTGCTGTGCTGTGACCCGAAAGCGTTTACGCACACGAATCCTTTGGATGGGATGTCGGAGGGTGGCGCGTTGATTTGGGAGTCTGACGAGAGCGCTGAAACGGCGTGGGAGCGGCTTCCGATCTGGGCTCGTCAACAGATTCTCGACAAGAAGATCCGTGTGTTCACGCTGCCTGGATTCGACATCGCGCGCAAGGCGACGACCCGCGCCGACCTGCAGCTTCGGATGCAGGGGAACGCGTTT
>Ga0310121_10000523_pt1 | contig 42117 bp, 29 predicted proteins | sample CB27_Tmax_986_MG_FD_203504 | JGI IMG/M metagenome (GOLD analysis project Ga0310121, IMG submission 203504) | Marine microbial communities from Western Arctic Ocean, Canada - CB27_Tmax_986 | ecosystem: Environmental > Aquatic > Marine > Oceanic | place: Canada: Western Arctic Ocean | collected...
TCACCCACTGGCTCGTCACTGACTACCTCGCCACCTTCATCCGATAACGGTTCAAGGTCCCCTTCTTCAAGGTCCCCTTCTTCAAGGTCCCCTTCTTCAACGTCCCCTTCTTCAAGGTCCCCTTCTTCAACGTCCCCTTCTTCAACGGCGGAGTCGCCAACCGGTGTATCATCGCCATCCCCTTCGGCCGCGTCGTCACCAACTTGTGCTAAACGCAACTGATCACCGCCGCTGGCTGCCCGCACTTCGTCGCTGGTACTTTCTAGTCCGGAGAGCTGGGCTGACGCGGATCGGTCGGCGTCCCGTGTCCTGCCTGACACCTCGTCGGTCGCCCCCGTATCTGCCTCCGCATCGCTGGTTTCTTCGGCGGAGAATGATACCGGCGACGAAAAACTCATCGAATGAGAAACCAATAGACTCCGTCCATCCTCGCCGATGAACGCAGCTTGAATTCTTCGCTGTAACTCATTTTCGTCGGTGATCGATGTGTCGATCTTATAGACCGTATTCTTGGCTTGATTCTCTGGATTGACTTGCGTCACGGAAACGTCATCGGCCACGTCGGCCACCGTCGTGCGCACCTCCTCGATCGGCATCGGAGAGGTCAACATCGCTTGCACTGAGGTTCCACCCAGGAAATCGATGTCGAAAATGTTCGTGCCACGAGCCGCCACGGCTCCGACGCCGACCAGGATAGCGACCATCGACAATCCGGCCGCCATTTTTCGCATGCCGACAAAATTGATGTTGGTCTTGGTCACTAGCTGCATCATGCGAAGCTTGGTAAGCCACTTTTTTTTCTCCGCGATGTCGAAGATGACGCGAGAGCAGAAAATGGCGGTAAACATGCTCATGAGAATGCCCAAGATCAATGTCGTGGCAAAACCGCGAATCTGGTCGGTACCGATGCCATAGAGAACCAATGCGGTGATGAGCGTCGTCAGCTGGGCGTCCACAATCGTGGTCGTGGCCCGGCCGAATCCGTTTCGAATGGCCATCCGCAATGTCGCGCCGCGGAGCAACTCTTCCCGGATCCTCTCAAAGACGAGGACATTCGCATCGACAGACATTCCGACGGTGAGGACCAATCCGGCTAAACCCGGCAAAGTAAACGCCGCCTTGATCAATATCATGATGCCCACGATGGCGGCTAGGTTCACGACCAGCGCCAAGCAGGAAACGAACCCCGCGAATCGATAGTAGAGAAGCATGAAAGCGAGAATCGCGATGAGTGATGCCGCAATCGCCGACCGGCCCTTGCGAATCGTGTCTTCGCCTAACAGCGGGCTGATATTGTTTTCGCTGATCGGGTTTTCATGTAGCACCGCCGGTAGCCGACCCGCTCGAAGCACGCGAACGATGCCGTCCACCTCTTCCGCGGTGAAATTACCCGTGATCTCGCCGTTGCTACTGATCGTACTCATGATTCGCGGAGCGGTCAGCAACTCCTGATCCATGACGATGCCCAGCTTGGCATAGGAACCAGTCTGCTTGTCCGGCAAATTGTCGCTGGTCAAACCTTCAAAGAGCCGTGAACCCTCGTTGGTCATGCGAAAAGTGACGCAGGGACGTGCGTTTTGGTCGAAACTCCCCGAGACGCCTCTTAGGTGCCGTCCTTCAACACTAAAGGGGTCCAGAACCATCAGGACTTCCTTATCGCCCTCCTCCAGCTCGCGAATCAACATGTCGGGGGAAGGCGGCATTTTGTATTGCTGCGGTTCACCCTCGACCGTCTTCTCTTTGGCCAAGCGGACCCATTCGGCGACGACCTTGCCGCCGGCACGTATGCCGTTTGCCGCGCGCTCACGAGGATCGGTCGCCGCCAAAACTCGTTCACCGGCCTCCCACTCACTCGGATTGCGCGTCCGATCAGCCACGATACGGAACTTTAGAAAACCAGACGTAACGATATCATCCTTGATCTGCTGGATTTCGGCGCTGGCCACTTCGGGGACAATGATCTCCACTTGCCGCTCGCCATACGGACGAATGACGACCTCCTTGAGTCCGCTGGGGTTCACCCGTCGTTGCAACGCTTCAATCAGCGCCGCCATATCGACCCGTTCATCATCTAGCTCTTCACCGGCTTGGTCGGAAGCGTTATTGAGCGTCTTTTCCTCATTGACCTCGTAGATCAGAATCACACCGCCACGCAGATCAATTCCGAGCTTGGGTGATCTCAACCAGCAGAGAGTGGAGGCCAGCACGACGGAGCCGAGAACGATTCCGATCTTCCAGCCGTGATCCTTCATCTTCAAGGCCCGACCAGCGTATTGTCCGATGATGAAAGCGACAATCGTGCCGCCGAGGATGATGAAAGCTTGGTTACTAGCTGACATGGATTAACTTTCTTCGACAATCAACTGGGGTTAATACGGGACCGTCTGACGGCCGTTTAGTTTCGTTTTTTAAGGTTGCCACACTTCGCGCGTTCTAAGGCGGTGACGGGTTCATTCGGTGACGGGTCCATTCGGTGACGGGTGGCGTGTCACGACGAATCCGCCGCGTCCTCTCCGTCACCGGTGACCACTTTGGAGATCGCCTGGCGCAATACTCGCATCCGTGTACTGGAGCTGTCGTCCACTCGCAGGGTCACGTCCGGTTGGCCTTTCTGGACGTTTACGACGGTTCCGTGTATTCCACCAGCGAATATGACTCGGTCATTTTTCTTCAAGCTATCCAACATACTCTGGTGCTCTTTTCGCCGTCGGCTTTCCGGACGAATGACCATCAAGAAAAACAGCACCCCCAGCATGACGAACAATGGCAACGTGGTCGCCATGAAGGACGGCGTGTCAGGCGTTCCTTCCTGGGCCAACAGGCTCCACGCACCGGCAAGCTGCAAAAACTGGTTTTCCATGATAGGCTGGCGGCGTCACCGCCCCGTTCCCCTGGCAGGCAGGCACTTTACGCACGAAAACAGATCATGATAAGAACTTAGGAATTTCCCAGCAAGACGGACGCAACGGGAGGTTTGCCCGGCTGCGCCGCTTTCCTGGACCGATCCTCTTCTCATCCTGGCGGGCGAATCGTGGATTCGTTGGTGTTTTGGGTTAATTGGCCGCAAAGTCGTCCCGCCTCTCCGCGCACCAACGTAGTGGATTTTCGATCGATTCTCCGTCACGGGTCTCCGTTGTCCCAGCCGCTCATTTTTTCTTCCATGAACAACTCAAAACCTTGCTGTTCGATGGCCGCACGAGCCTCACTCAACAGCCTTTGGTAGTAGGTCAAGTTATGGAGCGAGACAAGTATGGGACCCAACATCTCTCGCGACATGAAAAGATGGCGTAAATAGCCTCGACTGTGGCGGCAACCGTGGCACGGACAGTTATGCTCCAGCGGCCGCGCGTCGCGCTGGTGACGCTGGTTCCGCAACCGAATCGGTCCGTGGTCGGTAAATGCCAGGGCGTTTCGACCGTTACGCGTCGGCATCACACAGTCGAAAAGGTCGACCCCGCGACGGATGGCTTGCAGCAAGTCCACCGGCCTGCCGACTCCCATCAAATAACGAATCCGATCGACGGGCAGCGCGGGGCAGGTGTAATCCAGGACCTGGTACATCTCAGCTGGACTCTCTCCGACGCTCAATCCGCCAATTGCGAACCCTTCAAAGCCGATTTTGACTAAGCCATCCACGCACTCCAGCCGCAGCGATTCGTCCAATCCGCCCTGCACGATCCCAAACAGCGCCGGATTGGACCCCGTCCGTGCGGCCTGGCAGCGACCGGCCCAACGGACGCTGCGCTGCATCGCGTCTTGGACTACTGACCGTTCGTTGGGCAATGAAACGACATGGTCCAAGACCATCGCCACGTCACTCCCCAATCTTTGTTGTATTTCGATTGCTTTCTCGGGCGACATTTCCAGCAGACGCCCATCGGTGTGCGCCCGAAAGGTCACTCCCTCCTCGCGGACTTTCGTCAGATTCGCCAGGCTAAAAATCTGGAAACCGCCACTGTCCGTCAGAATGGGACCGGACCACCCCATGAATTTGTGCAAATCTCCCAGCGACTCGACCACTTCTTCGCCGGGACGCAGGGCGAGATGGTAGGTGTTCGACAACACCATCTCGGCTCCGGTCTGACGCACCTGATCGATGGTCAGCCCCTTAACGGTCCCCAACGTTCCGACCGGCATGAAAGCTGGCGTTTGAATCGACCCTCGCGGCGTGTGGAACACCCCGCGCCTGGGCCCGTCGCCACTGGACAATTTGTCGCCACTGGACAATTTGTCGCCGCTGGACAATTTGTCGCCACTGGACAATTCGTCGCCACTGGACAATTCGTCGCCACTGGACAATTCGTCGCCACTGGACAATTCGTCGCCACTGGACAATTCGTCGCCACTGGACAATTCGTCGCCGCTGGACAATTCGTCGCCGCTGGACAATTTGTCGCCGGCCCGATTGCCACTGGCGACAAGCTCGAATGCGAACTCAGTCACCCCGGAGTTTCAATTCTATCGGTGTCAGTTTTTCCCGGACTTCCGTGAGACTCGTCACGCCAAAGTTCTTACACTCTAACAGATCGTCGCCCGTTCGTCGGACGAGTTCACCGATCGTGTTAAGCCCCAGCCGCACCATGCATTTTCTGGCTCGAACCGAGAGATTCAGATCGGAGATGGGACGTTCCAAAATGGCGAGCTCATCGTCGCTCATGTCGGTCGTGTCAATTTCCGGTTCCGGCGGCGCTTTTTCATGTGCCAATTGGCCTAATTGAAGTCCCTTGGAGGTGAGCATGGCGCGGATTTCGTCCAGCGACGTTTCGCCAAAATTCTTACTGGAGAGCAACTCCTGCTCGGAACAGCGGGCCAAGTCTCCCAGTGTGAAAATGCCCATTTTCTGCAGGCAATTTCGGCTGCGAACGGAAAGCTCAAAGTCGGTGACCGGGATGGCCAGGACTTGCGTCAGCCGATCACGGCGCTTTTGTGCTTCCTCGTCGTAGAACTCGTCACTCGACGCTTGCGAATCGATGAGATAAAGCCGTGCTCGTTCGTTGGTGGGATACACCTCTAAGATACGCAAGTAGCACTGCTGTGCTTTGCCATAGTCTTGAGCGTCCTCATGCATGATGCCCAGGTTCAGCAACGAACCTACATGAGCCGGAAAACGACTGGCCGCGCGAGTGTAATACTCCATAGCCACGCTGTCGTTACCTTGACGATCATTCTCCAACGCCAAACCGAACAGGGCCCCAGGATGAAATCCATCGGCCTCGACGGCTCGTTCGAGCAGCCGTGTCACTTCGTCTCTGTCACCAGATGAAGCCGCCACCGTACACGCACGTTGGTACAAGTATTCCGCCGTTTGCTCGACGGCACCAAAGAGATTGTCTAAGGTGGCAAGTGAACCGGCCACATCGCCCTGGCGGCGTTGCGACTCGGCCACTGCCAACGCGCAGAGGTCGGGACCGTAACCACCGGTCTGGGCCGATTGGTAACTGGCAATCGCCCCATCGTACTTTTTGAGTTCAAACTGGGAACGCCCGAGATAAAAGTAAGCCAGTGCTCCACTGTCGGCACTGGCCAGCGTCTGGGCGGATTCTCGGTATTGTCCAAGCACGAAATAGCCCACGCCCAAACGGACCGCCGTCGCCGGGGTCCGATCTTCTCGCGAGGCCAGTTCCTCAACCGCGTCCTTCAGGACCTTGAATTGTGAATAATCCTCACCAATAACCCGGGAAATCTCAGTGATTTCGTTGGGGCCGAAGGATCCATTGGATAGGATGGCATCTCGAACATCGAAACCGATAATCTGCGACATGAACGAAGTTCTCCCAGTGCTCACGAAACTCCGCGGACGACGTCGAAAACGTGTGCGTCACCTCTGAGGCGGATGATCCTATTGAAATTTGTACCAGCGACTCAAATTGCAGTCCGCCATTTTATAACCCGCCCAGTGTAACCTGTGCTCGGGTGTTTTGACAAAGGGAGTCACAGCCTGTTTTTCGGTGAATTCTGCCTAAGAATCGGCGGTTCGAGCGACGAATTGCGGCCGCACAAGAGCCAGCGGTGGGACTCGAACCCACAACATCCGCATTACGAATGCGGTGCTCTGCCAATTGAAGCTACGCTGGCAAGTGGTGGTATATCAATGACTTACGGCGATTTCCGTGCGAAGGTTCTTGATACCCTGTAGTCGTTTCCGTGCCAAAAAAGGGTATCAAATAGCAGTGGCATACCCAGCCGCAGCATCGAAAACAACGGGCCAAGCTATCAGGTTGAACGTCGCAATGCAACGCGATCGATACCGACATCGCCCGCAATACGGCGAGTTGCCGAAACGCTAAGGGAAAAACATAGGTCCTATTCGACCGATGTCCTATTCGGGTGACGACGAAGCCATTCTATCCTTCTCTACCTTGGCCCCAATCCACCGCGCTCATCGGGCCTAAGCGACACGTGGCCTGGACGGCAATTTAAGTTAAATAAATAAACTGGAGAATAATCGTGTACTTTGCCGATTATCTTGATGACGGAAGTTCAAGCGACTTGCGCCCGGACCGGCGTTGTTATTATGTCGCGAGGACGTTTCGCACTGGGGAAAGCCCCGTTACGAGTCTCCATAGCTGAATTCCGTAAGACCTATCCTAAGACGAGGAAAGTCATGACTGTGCGAGCCCCACATTTTCTGTTGTACTCCGATAGTCGATCGGGACATGAAGAAGATGAAGTTGACACAACAGCGATCGAAAATACCGACGACGACGGCCAGGCTGCCGCGAAACCGCAGAATGAGAGTGAGTGGCATTTCCTCTTGCAGTCCATCGACGGAGAGGGCTGTGTACAAGCATCCGATATTGAGCCAGAAGTCCGTGGCGAACGCCTGGAGTTGCTCTCAGTGGTCCGCGGCTTGGAGGCCTTGGACCAACCGTCCCGCGTAACGCTGTTAACTCCCAGTCGCTATGTCCAGCGGGGGTTTCGCTTTGGAATGCGAGAATGGAAGAGCAGCCAGTGGCGGTGGGAACGGTTCGGCAAGATGGTCCCAGTAAAAAACGGCGATCTCTGGCGTCGTGTGGATCGTGCGCTGGAGTATCACAAGGTGGAATGCCGACAATTGAGGTTCGACAGGCCTCACCTCGAGGCATTGGAGATGGTCGCGGAACCCGCGGCTTCCCGCGCAACGGTGTCCGCGGCCGAGTCGCATGGTGTTGAACAGCGTTGTTTAGCAGCGATGTAGAGACCCGCGAAGCAGATCGCGGCGGCACCTGTTTCGACAAGCGAGGGTGGTGCTTGGCGGGGCGCATGGTTACGAAGCAATTCGGCGTGACTTGGAGGGTTTCCTCCAAGAATCGGACTCGCTGGGTTGTTTAGATTAAACGGCAAACTCAAAATAGTTTTTGATTTGGAGAACGGAACCGATGTCCATCATCGATAGCATTCAAGCCCTCATTGAAGGTCGCCACGAAAATCCCTTTGACCTTTTAGGACCGCGCGCTTCGGGCGACAATAGCCCGGCCACCGTGCGAGCCTATTTGCCACAGTCGTCCAAGGCCTGGCTCATCCACGGAGCTGGCAACGCGCCCCGGCCGATGCGCCAAATCCATCCCAGCGGCCTATTCGAGGGGCCGGTTGGCGAGGCCACCGATGGCAGATACCAGTTGCGATTTGAGGCAAATGACGGACAATTGAAGACGATGTACGACCCGTACGCTTTCCCGCCGATGCTCACCGAATACGACCTTTACTTGTTGGGGTCCGGACAACACCTGCAATCCTACGAACGGCTCGGCGCTCATCTTCGTGAGATCGACGGGGTGACTGGGGTGAACTTCGCGGTGTGGGCTCCCAATGCCACCGGGGTCAGCATCGTGGGAGATTATAACGAATGGGATTCCACTCGCCACGCCATGCGGAAACATATCCCCAACGGCATATGGGAGCTCTTCGTGCCGGGCATTGGTCCGGGTGAAAACTACAAATACCGCGTCAATCAACACGGTCACGCTTCTGACAAATGCGACCCGTATGGCTTCGCCGCCGAGTTGCCACCGCGAACCGCTTCCATTGTCACGGATTTGAAAACCTATCAGTGGAACGATACGGATTGGATCCAGAAGCGGCGGGAGACCAATCAACTGGAGCAGCCGATCTCTGTTTACGAAGTGCATCTCGGTAGCTGGCGCTGTGGTGATGCTGGCCCGCACGGTTGGCTCGGCTACCGTGACATGGCGGACCAGTTGGTAAAATACTGCGTGGAGATGGGATTCACCCACATCGAGCTGCTACCGGTCAGCGAGCATCCATTCACCGGAAGCTGGGGCTATCAAACCGTCGGGTATTTTGCGGTCACCAGTCGCCACGGTCCCCCGCAAGACTTCATGTACTTTGTCGACCAATGCCACCAGCATGGACTAGGGGTGATCGTCGATTGGGTACCCGCTCACTTTCCAAAAGACGATCACGGACTGCGTCGGTTCGACGGATCCGCGTTGTACGAGCATGCCGATCCTCGTCAAGGCGAACATCCCGATTGGGGGACGCTGATATTCAATTATGACCGCACTGAGGTGCGGAATTTCCTCATCTCCAATGCCCTGTTCTGGTTGGACAAGTACCATATCGATGGCCTACGCGTGGATGCCGTCGCGTCGATGTTGTACCTCGATTACAGCCGCGAAGAGGGTGAATGGATCCCCAACCAACACGGTGGTCGGGAGAACCTGGGCGCGATTTCGTTGCTCAAGGAGTTTAACGAGGTCACACATCGAGAGTTCCCCGGTGTGCTAACCATCGCCGAGGAATCCACGGCCTGGAGAGGTGTATCGAGACCCACTTACGACGGCGGACTTGGATTTTCCCTCAAGTGGAATATGGGCTGGATGAACGACACGCTGGGCTACTTTCGCCATGAGCCGATTCATCGTCAATACCACCACAACGAACTCACCTTCAGCATGATCTATGCGTTCACGGAAAACTTTTGCCTCCCGCTCTCACACGACGAAGTCGTGCATGGCAAGGGATCGCTGCTGGACAAAATGCCGGGCGACGTGTGGCAAAAGTTCGCCAACCTGCGTCTACTCTATGGCTACATGTGGACGCATCCTGGCAAGAATCTACTGTTCATGGGAAGTGAAATTGCCCAATGGAACGAGTGGAACCACGATGAGAGCCTCCAATGGCACTTACTCCAGTGGGAATCTCACCAGGGTATGCAGCGTTGGGTGGCTGACTTGAACAAGCTCTACAGGTCCGAACCCGCCCTGCACCAGGTGGACTTCCAGAGCCATGGATTCGAGTGGATTGATTGCCTTAGCCAACATGACAGTCTACTGGCCTATCTCCGTAAGGCACGCAACGCTGATGACCACGTGGTCGTTTGCGCGAACTTCACGCCGGTGGTCCACGAAAGCTACCGCGTCGGCGTTCCCGCGAACCGCTACTACTCCGAGGTGCTCAACAGCGATTCGACTTACTATGGTGGCAGCAACGTGGGAAATTTCCTCGGCGCCCAAGCAGAACCGATCGAAGCCCAGGGCCGACCACAATCGATCGTGATCAACCTGCCACCGCTGGCCGTCACCGTGCTGAAGCCCCAGGCGTAGACACGACGTTGCGTCACTCGAATGGCGATCACGATGGATCGCGAACCGGGCGTCAACACCATCCGGCCGATCCACGCCGCAATCTGTTGCGACCGTTACTCACAATTCAGTATCCAACTCACGCCCTCGGCCTCCACATCCACGGTGCCCGGTGGCGCCAACGTCAGATTCTCACCGGCGTCCACATCTCTATAAGCCGTGACCGCCCACTCGGCCGACTCGTCGTCTTCGCCTGCCAACCACAGCGGCGTGGGCGCTCCCATCCCCAGCATCCCGGGCAGGTCTCCATATTTGGCCCCACCCGGTAAAAAGTCTGGGTCGAACATGTCGAGCGAATTTCTGAAACGAAATCCACCCGTATCGATCACTGCACCGTCGATCGCGTCACCACATTGAGCCAAGGCCGCTGCCGCCCAATGCCCACTTCCACGAAACGCAGCCATGTATATCCGCCCGCCGTCTTCGCGGTGGGACTGGAGGTAGCCGACCAGAGACAACACGTCATGCACCCGTTGTGCAAACACCGAGTGGTTGAAACCAAACGTGTAAGCGCCCGCGTCACGGCGAATCGACGTTTTTCGAGGTGTCGAAATGCTCATGCGAGCGTCAACCTGACGGGCACGGACCAGTGGCTGGTCCACGCCCAGGAACTCACCCTGGTAAAGCATGTCGATGCCGTATACAGCTATGTTGGCGTCCAGTAGCCGCTGGACCACCGGCCGTACGGCACCGTCGTCGGCGAACAGCCCGGCCTTACCGTGCTCGGCCAGCCAAATCGCGCAACGGTTCGTCGCGTTCGCTGGCTGCAACCGGACCATCGGCAGTACCTCCCCCTCGCAACGGTTGTGCAGCAACCCCGTCGTCAGCACCATGTCGTCCGACTTAGATTGACTAAGCTCCTCGAACTCCAGTGACCGGTCCTCGTTCAACCTACGTCCTAATATCACATCCAAGGCCGCCGCGACGGTCTCCCGCCGCGGTCCGGGTGACATTTCCTGTAACTGGCGTTGACTATCGTCGTGCCACCATCGGAGCAACTTCCTCTCAAACGCCACGTCATCCGGCGGAGCCGGATGGTCGCCATTCCAAACACTCAACTCGTTGACGGAAAAAGGGAGATAGTCCCGTTCTTCGATCGGTTCGGGCAAGCCAAGCCCCAAGTGTTTGTTGAACCAATGGTACATCGCGTGACGGGATACCGTGTTGTAGTTGTGTTTGAATTCCGTCCGATTCACCAGCATCACGTTGTCCGGCGCACCCATCATTTCATAGTGCGCCTGAAGCTCGGGGAACCCTTTCGTTTCCATCTCCACCGTCCAATCGTCGGCGGCCGAGAGCAACAGTGGTTTGGGCGCGAAGAGTGCGGCCATTTCAACGTTTCCAGTTCCCACTCTCAGGCCGCTGGCATTCTCGCAGGTACAGCCGCCTTGCATCGCTGTCGAAACCATGACCGCTGGGAATGCAACGGCCGGTCGATCATCAATCCCACATAGGATGAACGTCTGCGTACCGCCGCCGCTCGCCCCAGTGACTCCCAATCGGCTCGCGTCGACCTCCGGCAGCCCGCAAAGAAAATCCAAAGCCCGCATGGAGTTGTACGCCTGCAGCCCCATCGCGCTTTGGCAATGCGCCTCCGCCTGCGTGCTGAACAATCCCCAGTTCTCCAACGTATTCATTTCCTCCAGCTGCTTGGCGAAACGATGAACCAATTCGAAAGAGAGTTGGTCATTCTCCGCGTAACCAAGCATGTCGTACTGCAATACAATGCAGCCAAGCCGAGCCAGGCCAACGCAGCGGGCTTGCACCGGATTGCGTCCGCCTGCAAAAAACGTTTCGCCGCCCCGCGCCACGTCGCGGATCATCTCATCATCCGACTTGGCGTGAAAACGACCATCAGGCCAATGCCCATGGGGACACACAACACCCGGCACCTTGCCCGAGATCTCCTTCGGACGGTAAAGATTGCCGGTGACAAAAAAGCCGGGCATGCTCTCAAAGTAGACGCTCTCGACCGTGTAGTCTCCCCGATCGATAAGCCCATGAATCACCGGCTGCAGCGGCAATCGGGTCGGCAGCGGCCAAAGTCCGAGTGATACCAGCATCCGATTTCGTACCTGTTTCGCGCGATCGCGCCACGCTTCCGGATTCTCCGCTGGACTGAACGGAAAGTAACTATTTAAGTGGCGCAGCGGTTCCAGTCGACGGTCGGCAGGACGCTCACCGTTTAACACCGTTGGCTGGTTGGCGAGGATTTGATTGGTGACCACCAAGATTCCCACGACCATCATTGCGAGGTGGGTGGGAAAATGTTTCCGGTCGAATGGATGGAGGCTGAACATCTTGGTTTCCGTAGGGTTGGCGTTGAATTTGATCAATCAAAGGGCAAAAGGCCAACAAAATCGTCTGACTTCGGAGGCCCCTGTCTGCTAAAATCGGTCTGCTAAAATCGAAAGAAGAACGCTATCCATCCCCAGATGTTCCCAGGACGATCGTCATATGTCCAGCCTCCCCTGCCAAAGTCGGCGACATTTTTTGGGTGATCTGGCTGTTGCCGGCCTCTCATACGGTACTCTGTCGAGTCTTCTCGCGGGCTGCTCCAGCAGCACGAACCATTCGCCGTACGACCGCTGCGGTCAATCACAAAGCCCTATTGGTAAGCCGGGCCTCGGCATGCCCGGCCCGTTCCCCGGACGTGTCATCGAAGTTGGACACGCGGGCGCCGTGAGCCAAGGCCGACGCGATCCCGTTGTCGTGCGGCACATGGTCGAGGAAGGAATGGCACGCTTGGTTCCCGAGGCGGAATCGGCCATTGACGCCTGGCGGTTCTTTTTCCAGAAAGGGGATCGAATCGGAATCAAGGTCGTACCGGTCGCCATGGAAATCAGACCTGGCGCCAATCAGAAATACGACGGTCCAGTGGTCGATCTAAAACGTCCCGGTTCAATTTCCAGCTACGAGCTGATCCACGCCGTCACGGAAGGATTGGTCGCTTCCGGAATCCGCATCTCCGACATTATGGTTTTTGAGCGGTATCGAGACCAATTCGTAACAGCGGGATATCGCGAAATGTTGCCCGACGGCGCGCATTGGGAATGCGCATCGGCCTTTGCCGGAAACGTGCAACTCGAAATCGATGGTCAAAAACGAGGGGAACGACGGCATCGAAATGTCGCTGGTTACGATCGCGATGTATTCCGTGAAATGGCGTATTGCCTGCCGCCGCCGGCGCACGACCCAACCGACGATCGGAGATTTCGCTCCCACCTCACCAACATCCTCACCAAGAAAGTCGACAAAGTCATCTGCCTCCCGGTGCTCAAAGACCACCGCTCGGCGGGCATCACCATGGCACTCAAGAACATGTCACATGGATTTGTGAATAATGTGGCACGGAGCCATATCTCTCGTGAATTGAACCAGTGCCAGACGTTCATCCCAGCCGCGGTTTCACTGGATCCCACCCGCGATAAATGTGTCTTGCAGATCCTGGATGGATTGGTGGCCACCTATGAGGGAGGACCGGGAACTTGGAATCCGACTTTCGCCACGTGGGAATACAACTCGCTATTGTTTGCTACCGACCCAGTGGCCATGGACCACGTTGGTTGGGAGATACTCGATGCCAAGCGGGCCCAGGAAGGGTGGCCTTCCGTGCAAAAAATGGGACTGGACAGCGTGGCCAAGAAGCCGGACGACCGGTCACGGGTTCCGTCAACCGAAGGCTTTCATATGCGACAACCACAACATGTCCCGCTCGCCGCGACGCTGGGGTTGGGCGTCTTTGAAAGAAACAGGATTGACCACCGGCGTGTAACGATGGCGTAGCTCAAACCAACCCGTCTCCCGGCGTCGCTTCCTGGTCGATGTCAAACCACTCCGGTTCGAACTCGATGCGCGTTTTTTGACGTACTGCCGCGTCCGCTACGGATGCCATAACGACATTGGCCAGCCCCACGTCGGCACCACATCGAGGTTGGTTGTCGGCGTCTGGATTGCGAATGCACCAGGCGAAATGTTCCAATTGCTCACCATATCCGCGATTGACAAACGTACCGATGTCGCCGGGAATAGGAGCGGCCGACGCATCGCCCCCAGTGTCACTGGCCGAAGTCGTCAACTCGCCCGCACCCGAGACACTGGTCGCTACCGCGATCTCCGTCGCTTTCGGATCCGTACCGGTCTCGGGAGCGACTTCTTTAAACAACAGCACTTCGCGCTGCTCGTCGACCAGCAACGTGCCCCGTGTCCCAAACACCTGCTCACCGTAAGACTCCAATGCGTTCGTGGCCACGCACGAATAGGTCACAAATACGATGTCGTCCAGGTTTGCACCCGCTCGCACGCCTAGCGGATGATCCAATCCCGGGAACTCAAATGTGAGGAATAGGTGGTCGTCAATCTCGCGGTCGTCCTCGAAAAACGTCTTGCCGCCCGTCCCCGACACCGCTAAAGGATGTGCGCCTCCCAATAGCCTCACGCAGGCATCCAATTGGTGAGTCCCCATTTCCGCCATCAATCCGCCACCAGTGCGGTGATACAAGGGCCACCAACACAATTCCTCCAGCGATTGGTAACCATACTTGGCAAAATCCAAGGGCTGGTCCATCTCGGGAATAACCTCGCGCATTGAATCCTGCAGCACCGATTGGCCATCCACGACGAGCGGCTCGCCGCGGTGCAATACCGGCCAACTGTGGTTGTAATGCCAACGGGCGCGAATGTGTCGAACATCACCCAGCAAACCGCTATCGAGAATGTTGATCGCGTTGTCATAGAGAATGTTGTAGTGACGCTGGTAGCCCACGGCCAACTTCAACCCTCTCGTGGCCGCCGCTCGTCCCAGCTCCTTGCATTCGCCAGCCGACTTCGCCAGTTGAGTCTCGCAAAACACGTGCTTCCCAGCGGCCAACGCGTCGCTGGTAATCTGATGGTGCAGATGCAGCGGCACGGCGATCACCACCAACTCCACGTCGCTATCCGCCAAAAGCTGGAGGTAGTCGTCGTATTGCCGAACCTGTTGGTCCAGTTGCTCGTCGGTGACCTCGTACTTCTTCAACATTCCAATATGGTCGGCCGCCGACTCCTCGCCGTAGCGTATACGATGAAGTTGCGACGGACGAATGTCGCACACCGCGGTGAATCGCACATAATCGGGGTTCGAATGCGACAGGATCCGGCTGCCTTGCCGACCCGTGCCAATCAGCCCCGCCTTCAACGGACCATCGTGCATTTCCGAATAACCGAAGTAAAAGGCGCCCACGGCCGGCGCCGCGGCAGCCGCCTTGAGAAAGTCCCGTCGGGTAAAATCCAAGGCTCGCCCGAAATTATGTTTGCCGATTCTCTTCTCTTCAGGACTAAGATGCATTTTCAGTTCCTTTCGCCACTTTCCCCAAAGGACGATCGTCAGCGTTCCCGCCACGAGCGTTCGCGGAGATAAAAAGTCGGTTCAGCAAGGGTTGCACCAACGCGTCTAAGCCTGCCCATCGACCTGACGGTACAAATGCCAACAACATGGACGCGATGGATTCGATGAGGTTGGTGTTGACATAAAGGTAATGTCCCCCGCCGACCGACGTAGCGGTCAGTCCCGGCAGCGGTGGCATGGTCAAGTAAAACGACGCTAACAGAATCGATGACGTCACCGCCGCCACGCGGCTGAACAGCCCCAGCAGCATACAACCTCCGGCCAGAACGAGTCCCCAGGTGACCAACCAATTGATCCAACCCACCCGTCCGGCGGAAACTTGCCAGTTCCCTCGTTGTTGTTGCTCGAACGTCAGAAGGGCTTGAAGTTGCTGGTACAGCTGCTTGGTGAGACGATCTACCTGCCGCGACAGCGCATATCGATTCTGGTCGAAACGATGTCGTTCGCTGGTCGTAAGCGATCCTACCGGCCGCTTGGCGTCTTTCCGGTACTGGTCCAGTACCCACTGCAAGCCGCCGGGATCCTCAATGTTCGCCGTGAATTGCTTCAGCACAAACCGCATCTCTCCTTCGGCCGATTCGAATTGTTCCTTGGAGAGCTGGTGATAGCCGGCGAAACGACGTAGATCGTCGTGCCATTGATCGTCGATCACATCTGGATCGAATTGGGTTTCCGGTGCCACCGAGATGGCCCCCACCAGTCCGCTAAAAACAGGCCCCAGCGGGCCCTCAGACGCCTGGAGGTAACTGGCGGAGGACCAAGGTCGGTCCGAATCCAGTGAACTCAGCTTGTGGCAACCCTCATAGAGCAGGTGCCAGCCGATCGTGATGCGTAACAAAACGAGCAATCCAACTGCGGCGACGCCGTATGAAGAGCTGCGGGTAGATGTCATCGATGCGGTGCCACGAAGAATTGGTCGATGCGTGATGCGTGTATCCGTTTCTGCTAGAGCCTCTCCCTATCCATCATACTCCAAATGTCCACACGACGCCGACCGACCATGTCGTTTAACTGCGGTTAGGGGAGCTTGAAGAGAGGCGTCTGGAGAGAGGAGCTTGAAGAGGGGCGTCTGGAGAGAGGAGCCTGAAGAGGGGAGCCTGAAGAGGAGAGCCAGGAGAGGGATCTGGACAGACAAATCTCGATAACCTCGTCGGAGTTTCACTCCGACGCAGCGTAGCTTCAGTCAGTTTCATCGTATGCTGCGGGCACACTCACCGCCGCTAGATAACATTCTGGTCTTCGACACGTCGGTGGGGCGGCCCAGGGGTGGGCTGATGAAAACTTATACCTCGTAGAGTCCTATTGTAGCGCGATAGCATTGAAAAATGAGAAATGAGAACTAAAAAATGCAAAATCATTCCTGGAAAATTTGCATTTTGCAATTCTCATTTTGCATTTTCCAATTCCCCTGCAGCGCAACAAACACGAAGCACACCATTTGCTCTAAATAGTGCATATTCCGGCCTTTTCATCAGCCTAGCCCAGCCCAGGGGGCTACGGCTTTGGTTTCCCCACATCTCGTTCGATTTTTGGAAATGTCCATTTGCGATTTTCCAATTGGCAATGTTTTCTGTTTATGCTGATCGTTCCTCGATGTTCAGTAGTTCTGAGGTCTGGTTGATTTGGTTAGATAGATTTGTTGTAGGTGTAAGTGCAAGCACGTCTGACACGCAAAGATGACGGGGACCATGAATAGGAGAAGAATTGTGAGCGTTAGATCAGGTCCTAGCTCACGTCTTCACGGAGGTCCCCCCATGAGTTCGCTTACGGAAAAGAGTTTTGGTGACGTTCATTTTGGCAATGCGCAACTAGGTGATGCACGGAGAACAAAGCGTTTGATTAAACGCGCGAACATTATCGCACGCCATCCGGGAGGTTCGCTGCCGGATAAGTTTAAATCCCCCAAGGATTTGAAGGCGTTCTATCGACTCTGCGACCGTCCGGAAGTAACTCACGGGACCATATTGAATGCGCATCGACAGGTAACATTTGATCGAATTCGCGATCAGGATGGCCCAGTGTTGGGGCAAAAAAAGCCAGACAAAAAGCCAGACGCGCTACTTACCGACAAAAAGCCAGACGCGCTACTTACCGAGGCAGCTTAGGTGCATTAGTGAACAACAAATCACTTCCTATCTTGCACAGACTGCCTACAAAAGTAGCGCGTCTGGCTTTTGGCGTGGCAGCGGACGTCGAAAGTCAACGAGCCGAGTTTTCTCCGGATGAATCGTCAGACCGTATTTCGAGCATCGATTGCTCAGAACGGCCAGCACACGTCGAGCATCCGATTCCACTTCGAAGATCATCACCGCATCATCCGCGTACCGGACCAGATGGGCGCGGCCACGCATGCGCGGTATAACGTCGTTGTGAAACCATTCGTCCAAAACGTAGTGAAGGTAGACGTTCGCCAATAAAGGTGAAACGACTCCACCCTGCGGACTGCCATGATCCAAAAAAAAGCCAGACGCGCTACTTATCGAGGCAGCTTAGGTGCATTAGTGAACACAACATCACTTTCTATCTTACACAGACTGCCTAAAAAAGTAGCGCGTCTGGCTTTTGGCTTTCTGTGAATGGCCAGCCCTTCGACAGGCACCAGAGCCGAATCGCGAATAGATTCAGATCACGGACGGTGCACAAATAGACCTCCCTTTGGGAAACGATTGTGCGATGAGATTCGACGCGGAAAATCATAAAGAGTTCTTCAATGACATCATTGAGGAAGGGTTCCATATCTTCAGTCGACAACACGCCCGGATCCCCGGGTTTTATCCGAACTCTTTCCCCTCATATCCTGAACTTGACTCCTCCGACGTTGAGGAGAATTACATAATCACCATTCGGGCATTTTTCGCGACGAGCAAGATGTCGATGCCCCAGATCGATAGTGGGCAAATAGACCTTGAGGTAGAATACGTCGATCGCGATACGAACACGATTTTCGGCAACATTCTTACTGAACTCCCTCCAACGTTTACGCTGTCAAAAGGCTCTACGATCGAATTGACGATCGATGAAGTGCTGGTCGTCCAGCGGCACGAGTGCTGAAAACCCACCCCCGTGAGACAACTTTTTCGGATCCCCATGTGGGTCGTGCCGGAAAGCCCGAACCGACCTTTGTTGGCTTGGATTTCTCGGATCAGCAAAGGAAAGGATTTGAGACAGTAAGCGTCCGGTGTAAGAATTCCGGAGCCCTTTGACCAAGTTCCGGTGTTATTGTTGCCATTACCGCCGATACCAAACCGTCACAACACCTATTAAAATCTCTAGCAGTGATCAGTTATGCTGGCGCACTGTGCATCACATTTGCAATAGTCCAACCGATTCGAACGAATGTTGGCTACTGAGCAGCAGAACTAACACTAACAACACGGGAAGAAATCAAGACCTTGCGTTGAGCATCAAGTTGATAGACTAGTGATGCTTGTGCGGTTTATACGAAAGGAGTTCACGATGCGGGTCTCCGTTTACATGTTTCTGATCGCGTTTGGATCTACGAATTCCTTGGCGGCTGAAACCGAACTATCGTCAACTTCATCCAAGAGTCTGTCGCAAGTGGTCACAAGCGAGCTGAGTGGCGCCGAATTGTTCGATCACCAATGAACCCACGACCTTGAATCGCAACGAAAAAGGGCCGACCGGTCGTCCGAGAAGTTAGACGTCCAGAATGAGTTCCTCGAACAATGCCGTGTGCCGGGTCGGGGAGGCCGGGCATTCAGAGGCTCGATCACAAACGTTGGATCAGGCAAAGGCGATGGTCTTGGTCCCTTGCACAACGCGACTTCGTGCGCCGATTGTCACCGTGGCGGCGGTGCCGCGGGTGTGCAACGCAACGTCACTCTAATAACCGTGGATCCGCGCTCTGAAGCTGTAACCGACGCGACCTTCGAACACGCTCAGCAGTTGTTTGACGTATTTTCCGGACTGCTCAACGAACGCGGAAACTTAACGATCGAGACGGTCGTGCACAACCGATCTACCCATGACGGTTACGACAAGATTCGCAACCATTTGGCCGACTACGTACCCGGCCGAATCGACGACGCCTGGTTCGCGCCAGAGAAGCGCACAAGTAAAGCCGTCGCCGAGCGTCCCGTGATCGCTGGACGACACGCCGATGTCGACTTTTACCTCAGTCAGCGCAATCCGCCGCCGCTGTTTGGATTGGGTTTGATCGACCGGATCAGCCCGCAACGTTTGGTGTGGATGGCTGAAGAACAAGCAAAGAAGACCGAGGGCCGAGTGACCGGGCGCGTCGCAATGAAATTCGGTTGGCGAGGTCAAATTGCTTCCCTATCCGAATTTGTTTCGCTAGCCTGTGCCGCGGAGTTGGGACTTACGCAAATGTCAGCTCTTCAGTCGGGCGATCCAGCCAACGTGTGGTACACGCCTCCTGGCATGGATATGACGAAAAACGACGTTGCGAGACTGACCAGCTTCGTGTCTTCGCTTCCGGTTCCCATCGAAGATCCACAGGGACATCATACACAGGACGATGTGTTCGACGGAGAAAGGGTCTTCAACTCGGTCGGATGCGTCGATTGTCACGTGCCGGATGTCAACCCAGTATTAAACCTGTTCAGTGACCTGCTGTTGCACGACATGGGTGCGGAACTTCAGGCGGCGTCCCCGGCGCCGGTAGGCCGTGCACGACTGGCTGGCACGTTGAAATTAGAACGCTACCAAATACGTGGGCCATTCAGTGGTGCGACAGCGGGATATTTCAGCGGTTCAATATCCCCAACGTATTCCACTGCCTGAGCAAATTGCTAATCCCGACAATCCGCAATTTCCACGCGGCCCAAGACCAAATCCAATTACGTCGCGACGGGCTGATGATCGAAAGTCGCTGGCGGATGATGCAACACAGGAAAGCGACTTAACCTGGGACAATCTTCAGCGCGAATGGCGTACACCGCCGCTTTGGGGAGTCGCCGATACGGCTCCCTATCTCCACGATGGACGCGCCGAAACTTTGGAAGATGCAATCCTCTGGCACGGCGGCGAGGCGAGACAGTCGCGTGATCTCTTCGCAAGTCTGAAACCATCTGAGAAAGAGCGGCTTCTCGCATTCCTGTCATCTTTGCGGACTCCGAAAGCATCGCACTTGGTAAATCAAGAGTCCCGCAACGGCGGGACTGAGAAATGAGGGCCTGCCCATTGTGCAATTGTCGCACTACGGTGAGCTGCTGCACCGAGCGAACGAGCTGCTCGAGTCGGCCAACATGGCTGAGTGGGAGGACAAGTGCTGGAGAGTAATCAACCTCCGTATCGAGAACTTCGCCATTGACTGGCGTGGACGTGCCTTTTGTCGAGGTGTGCCGCAAATGGACCCTGCAAGACAACTTTGGCGAATCCTCCGATCGGGTGGTACCAGAAAGCCCGAATCAACCTTTGTTGGCACGGATTTGACGGATCGGCAAAGGAAGGGAATTGGGACTCGCCCCATCGGGTGTATTCCACCATTAACCAGCATACAAAAGTCTTGGCAAACAGATAGGCCGACCCTAAATTAAGAAAACTGATTCAAAACAAAAGCCAGACGCGCTACTTTTTTAGGCAGTCTGTGCAAGATAGGAACTGATAGTTTGTTCACTAATGTACCTAAGCTGCCTCGATAAGTAGCGCGTCTGGCTTTTATGGGCACGGAGGCAACGTGTCGCCGTTGAGTCACTACTCAAGGCAGGTGCCACGGTCACATATGATTATGAGGTGGATCGTCGAGGTGTTCCCGTCGTCAACGCCAGACCACAGGGACCAATGTGGCTACGTCAATTCGTCGGCAACGAGTATTTTGAGCGAGTTTATAACGTATCGCTGCCTGAGTCGATGTCGGCAGAGACAACGGACGCGAGCCTTGTGCATCTTCGAAATCTACCAGACCTACGCGGCGTCAATCTGACGGATGCAGCGGTGACCGACGAAGGTCTCTCCAATTTCAGACATCTTAGACAACTCAGGGGAGTCAATCTGCCGATTTTCTACCCAGAGGCTGCACGCCGGATAACCGATGGAGGAATCGGCTATTTCTCCGAGCTGACGGAAATACGTGCATTCGACCTCGACCACACCTCTGTTACCGACACGGGCTTGGCAAGCCTGAGAAACCTGACAAAGCTGCACACGCTGAGCATGAACAAGACCGCGATAACCGATCAAGGGATGGTATATTTGAAAGACATGAAGAACCTGGGCTATCTCAGCATTGGGTGGACGCGCGTGACGAGCGAGAGCATGCGACACCTTCAGGCGTTGACGAATATGGAGCAGCTGATTCTTAATGACACTCTCGTAACGGATGGCAGTGTTGAGCACTTCAGGAATATGAACAAGTTGAATAACCTCGCCCTTAGCGGCTGCCACATCACAGATAACGCGCTGCTGGCGCTTCACGGATTGTCAAGTCTTCGGCGGGTCCAGCTGGAGAATACGCAGGTAACGCAAGCGGGTGTGGACTCGCTGAAACGGGCTCTGCCGGGTTGTACGGTCAATTGGTAGCTGAGAGTGCAAAGGAAAAGCCACCGTTGAAATTGATTTGCGTCGTAAAACGACCGTATTTGACACGGTCCTCGGAGTGTCCACGGTGATCAAGAATGGGTACGATTCGTTTTTCCACATTCAGCTTCTTCTGCCAACAATCGACCCGCGAGCTGTGCGAAATCGACACGTGTCACTTCGTTACTGCCGGTACGGTCGACTTGCTCCAGCTTGCGTTGCATACTTTCAAAGAAGGGGCCCTTGACGCAGGGATGCAAGGTGAGGCACGATACTGCCTGCAAAAGACGATTCAAGCTGCCGGCCAATGCTTCAGTGGGTTCTCGAGCTTCAGAGTCCAACAAGCGGCGGCTCAGTTCCAGTGATTCCGGCGGAATGACAAACACTTCGGTGCGTACCTGTTCTAGTTGCAACAGGTACAAATCGCGCAAGGCATGAATCACAGGGCATGCCGCGTTGGCATCACCAACCGTGGTAAGGGAATAGCCCTCGGTGGCGCGCAGTCCCTTCTGTCCGGAATTACCAGCCACTTGAAAAACGAACCCGCAGAGAAAGCCCCGCCGTGTGGTTTTCGATCCAACAGTCACAGCCACCTGGCTTATCGCGCGGGCCGACCCGAAATGGCTGCGAATCCTTCGCCGCGCCGTGCGATAACGCTTTAACTGCTTTTCGGTCAGCCCCGACTTCAGTCGACCGGTGATCTCATGGTCCGCCTTGTGGCGATAATCGTCTTGCAGGTCGGCGTGGACGCTTTGCGCCAGAGGCTTGGATACCGTCACTCTGGCTTGTCGTTGCCGCGTCAGTTGGCCTTGTTGATCCAACGTGTAGGAACGAATTCCCTGCTGGATAGCTCGCTCGTGCAGCACACAGTCCCCTGTCAGCAAGACCGTACCGGGCTGTAGAAGCTTGTCCAGGATTTCGACGTCCGGGATGCCAGGATGCGCTACGCTCAAAAACACATAGTCCCAAGGTTGACAACCCAGAACCCGTTGGAACTCGTGCCAAAGAGCCGTGTTCCTCCCCGCATTTTCGTCCACTACCACGCGTTTCGCCATGCGCTTCTTCTCCACTTTCAGTGTCAATTCTGTGATTCCGCGACCGATTCCGTCAAGAGTCCTGAACAGGGAAAAAAGCCAGACGAGGGGAAAAGCCGGAAAAAAGCCAGACGGGAAAAAAGCCAGACGCGCTACTTACCTAGGCATCTTATGTACATTAGTAAACAAAACATCACTTACCATCTTGCACAGACTGCCTAAATAAGTAGCGCGTCTGGCTTTTGGTCTGCGGTCGCCATTAGCCGCGATTGAGGCCGTACGGCGAGAGGCTCTCAAGAAGTCACACGAGCAGACTGGCCGCAACACGATTCTCTACTACAGCGGTTGGCAGCAGAAACCGCCGGGGCCTGGTCAGCACGCTCACTTCGCTATCGTCGATCAGGACAAGATTGGCTTTATGAGCGATTGCAACGGTCTGGAGGACCGCAGCAAAGGGCTCGACCTGATTCTCCACACGCCCGGCGGCGACATCGCCGCCACGGAATCGTTGGTCGACTATCTCCATAAGATGTTCGATGACATCCGAAAAGCCAGACGCGCTACTTATCGAGGCAGCTTAGGTACATTAGTGAACAACAAATCACTTCCTATCTTGCACAGACTGCCTACAAGAGTAGCGTGTCTGGCTTTTGGTCTCTGGCTTTTGGCACGCGTCTGGCTTTTCTGTGTCTGGCTTTTCTGTGTAAGCTGCCTCGATAAGTAGCGCGTCTGGCTTTTTCGGTTCTGCGGCTTGAATCCGTTTTGCGCAAACGTCGACTCAATTGGGACGATTTTCGACGCTTCATTGGTGGGCAAGCCCAATACTGTTCGGCACGAAATGTGCTTGGGTCCGCCCCCACCGAGTTCACTCGGTGGAGCGCATGATTTTGCACTAATGCGTTTCCAACAACTCCCCCTTCCGCCGCGTCGCGTCGGAAAGGGAGAGGGGTGCGCGACGTCGCATAGTGCAGAATCATTTCTTCCACCGAATAAATTCGGTGGGGAGCCGACGTAGAAAAAACAGTGCCGAACAGTATTGGGCAAGCCCCCCAAACCCCGCGAAGAATATGTCTTTGCAATTCGTAAATGATTTCCTAATCGACAAGGCCGCGTAATCACTTCGAACAAGATGTGGGTAGACCTAAGGGCGAGGCTCCCGCGAAAACTCTAAATGACATGGGCAAGCTTGTTACCTTAAATGGCCAGTTTTGAACCAGGCTATCGCCTGCGATCTCCTCCGATGACAAATAACTATTGACAAATAACTAATGACAAATCGAACAACTACTGAATGTTGCACTCTCTGCCGTACCTCGGTGATTTGTCGGCGGCTGGAAGCCACTTCCGCGGGATCGACGAACACTCAACCTATTTGTGTCAAAAGTCATTTTCAACCCACCTGTGACGATCCAGGTACGCTTTAGCCGGATGAGCCAGTCTTATTGTAGCGCGATAGCATTGAAAAATGAGAACTGAGAACTGCAAAATGCAAAACCATTCCTGGAACATTTGCATTTTGCAATTCTCATTTTGCATTTTCCAATTCCGCTGCAGCGCAACAAACACGAAGCACACCATTTGCTCTAAATAGTCCATATTCTGGCCTTTTCATCAGCCCAGCCCAGGTCTATCGGGCCCGTAGCCATCACACCGGATTCCAGAGCGCCGGTCAAGAGAACTGCAAATACAGTTTCCATGCCGTGCGAGTCGCCAACACGACCGTGACCAGGAACCCCACGGCGCTCACGCCGTACATCCATGCTGGGATCGTCACGCGCTGACGTACGTCACGGCAAGTCGCCAAATAGAGTAGTGACAGGGCAATCAACGGCACGCCCAGGACCGTCAGCGCCTGAGCGAACACGATCACTCCCACCGGGCTCTTTCCCGCAATGGTGGCTTGAATGCCAATCGCCATGCCGATGACGAGCGCCAGGCCGGTGAAGCGGCGGCACCAAGGTGAGTCGATCCGACCACCCAATCCGAAACCATCCGCGAGCAGCACTCCACCTATCATCGCATTGACCAAGAACGAGCTAAAACAGGCGGCGAACAGTCCGCAAGCAAACAAGACGGTCGCGGCCCGGCCAAACAGCGGTTCCAACTGCGCCCCAACGTCCGCCGCGCTCTTCAGCTCGTGCGGTTCGATCTTGCCGTGAAATGCCGCCGCCGACGTTATCATGATCATCCCGCTGCAAATTCCCAAGACGCCGATGCCAAACACCGAATCAGCGAACCCCGCACCGAGGTTGTCCAAAGTCCAACCTTTCTCCTTGACGAGATACCCTTGGTAGAATGCGGCTCCCACGGAAAACGTGGTGGCAATCATTCCCTGGATGGCCCACAGCGGGTCGGCGATTTTTCCGTCACTTCCCAATTTAGGCCAGATTCCTTCCGCCAAGTCCACCATCGCCCGGTGGGGGATCAAGCCCCGCACAAGATCGCTGATCGAAATCCCGGCCAGGATCAGATTGATCGTGAATCCGACCAACATCACCAATAGGAGTATCTTCATGAACCACTCCAGCGGTTCGTAGAGCCGGCGAAGCCCAAACATCAAGCCTATGATGAGTCCGTTGAATACCAGCAGCGATCCGACGGCCCAGACTTTAGCACCACCGTCCGATTCGCCTTCCGTGGCAATGTCCGCATTCTCAACCATGGAAGATCCGTCCGTCGTATCATGAGCGGCAAAGCCCATGACATTGACCAACGAATTGACAGATGCGACCACCGCCATGTTGTTACTCGATTGAAACGACGCCACGACTAGAAACATCAGGGTGCCAATTAAGGCCGCCCAAGGTCTCCCCAGGCGACTGGCAATCTCACTACAAAACGTCTGGTCGGTCGCCACGCCCAACCTGGCGCTCAGAGCCGTCATGGCAATCATCAACAAGGATGCCGCGGCCAGCAGCCAAAGCATTCCATAGCCGTACTGGCAGCCAATTTTGCTGGCCACCAACATGCTGCCTGGTCCCAGCACCACCGAGGCCACGATGATCGCCGGTCCCACACGTCGTAGCCATCCCACCGGCGAAGCGCAGTGGTCCACTTGGGGCAAGTCAGAATTTTCCATCGGTAACCTCAAAGTGCGTCGGTTTCTCAAGCGTGGGTCCATCTCGTTGCACCCAGTCGGCGGTCCATTCGATCAACTGGTCCAACGACACCCGAGGTTGGCCATACAGCTCGTGGATCTTACTGGAATCGTTCAGTAGCGCGGTGGGTCCTTCCTCGCCCACAAATTCCACCGACCGGTTCATTCGCGCGGCCAGCCTTTCGCACACAGCTCGACATCCGATACGGCCTGGCCCTGTCATATTGAGGACTGTCGCCGGACTAGTCGTTTGCTCCAATGCGCAGATCGCGTAAGCGTTCGCATCCCCCTGCCAGATCGTATTCACAAAACCTGTCGTCAGGTCGATCGGTCGGCCTCGATGGATTTGCATGGCCATATCGACCAGCACTCCGTAGCGCATTTCCGTAGCGTAGTTGAGGCGCAGTAGCGTGACCTGAGTGCCATGAGCTTGGCTAAAATACTCGAACATCCTTTCGCGGCCGAGGGCACTCATGCTGTACTCGCCGACCGGGTGTGGCACGTCCATCTCCACCGAACCGGTACCCGGTTCCACGGCCACGGGCCCATAGACGTTCCCGGATGAGAAGGCGACGATGCGGCTGCTTTGAAAATGGCGGCAGACCAATTGTGGTACCACCACGTTCGTAGCCCAGGTCAAAGACGGGTTGGTCGACGTGCCAAATTTCATACCCAGCATATAGACGACCAACGGCAGGTTGGGGAGGCTCGCTACAAAGTCGGGCTCAAATAGGTCGCCACGAATGACTTCCACTCCGGCACCGCTCAGCGACTCCGCCGTCGCTGGATCGGAAAACCGACTGACAGCGATCAATCGACGATCGACTCCAGCTGATCGACTGGCTCGCAAAGCCATCCGCGCCAAAGATGGCCCCATTTTTCCGCCGGCACCGAGCAGCAATAGGTCACCCTCCAGCCGTGAGAGCACGTCGATCGCTGCCTCGGTGGGCTGGCTTAAATGTTCTTCGAGGTCGTTCAGGTCGTGGATCATCGGCGGGTTCTCGTCTGCCAGGAGTCCGTACGAATTATTCACTCGACGGTGGTCGCCAAGGTGCCAATCGATTCGATCGTGGCCTCGATCCGATCTCCGGGCTTTAGAAAAGTGCCCTTGGCGAATCCCACGCCATGGGGTGTCCCCGTGGAAATTATGTCACCTGGCTCGAGCGTCAGGAAACTCGACACAAACTCGACGACAGCCGCCACGGGAAATACCTGTTGCGACGTGGAAGAGTCCTGGTGAACTTCACTGTTGACGGCCAGCTTCATCGCTAATTGCTGTGGGTCGGGAATTGAATCTGACGATGTGATGCAAGGCCCGCACGGGCAAGAACCGTCGTGCCACTTGCCGTGCAGCCAATCAAAAAACTGGTCTTTGGGACGTTCCTTGCGCTGTGAGTTCGGTCGGAATTGGCGGTCCGAGATATCGTTGATCACCGTGAATCCGGCGACGTAATCAAGTGCATCTACTTCAGTGACCTCTTTGGCCTCACGACCGATGACCACCGCTAACTCGCACTCCCAGTCGATGTGCGCCGGCGAAATAGCGGGAATCCGAAAGCATGCGTTCGGGTTCGTCAGCGTCGTCATCGGCTTCATAAAAACATAGGGAAACGTCTCGGCTCTCTCGACGGCGGCGCCCCCGCCCTCTTCAATATGTTTGCTGTAGTTTCCAGCCAACATAAAGATCTTCCTAGGGCGGAGAACTGGCACTAGCAATTCCACGCGATCGTGTGCCAACACAAGATCACTGGGCCGCTCAGTGCTGTTATCCGCCAGCCACCTGGCGACCTGTTTGGCGGCTTCGTGATGGGCGCCGTGCGGCAGCAGTTCGAGAACGTTGTCGGTTGTTGGGAGCTCCACTACTTGACCCTGAGCGGCCGAATACGCGGCGGCGGCGGCCGGGGCCGGGGCCACCCCAGTCTCGTCGTAGAAACCTAGCTGGTCCCCCAGGTTGTCACGGAAGCGGCAAATCCGCATGTCGCAATCTCCATTCTTCGTGTGGTTGCCATGGCTCAAACTCGCCATTGGATCACGTTTGCCGCCAAGAATCCAGGGTGGGTCAGCAACGATCAAGGAGCTACATGGATGGCCGCGGCACATGACGCTCGAGCGTTTTATGACCCGTCGAACAACCAGTCGTATAACGGCTCACGCCGTCGCCATGCGTTCGGCCCAACTAGCTGCCCCGAGGACGCTGGCATCATCTGCCAGCTCGGCAGCCACCACGGCAAATGTATCACTGTAAGAGCTCAAGACTCTTTTCTGAGCGGTCGTGCCGACTTCCTTGACAAACAGTTCTGGCAGCGCTTCGACCATGCCACCACCCAAAACCACGACGTCGGGCGCCAACAGGTGAACGACACCAGCCACAGCGCGCCCGATATGCCGTGCCGCTTCACGAATGATCTGTTCAATGGCCTTGTCACCCGCCGCGACGGACGCGGCCAACGCGCCACTGCGAATCTCCGATATGTCTGTCCCTACATTGTTAAGCAGATGCGGCGCCTGGCCGCGATAAGCCGCCGCCGCCGCGCGAGATGCGATGGCCAGTCGACTGGCGACCGCCTCCAGACATCCGCGCCGTCCGCAACCGCATCGTGGACCCTCTGGCATTACCTGTACATGGCCGATCTCCATGCATGAGCCGACCTTGCCACGCAATATCGAGCCGTTGTAAACACAACCGCCGCCGATCCCCGTGCCTGGAAACACCCCCACAACCGTATGCGCCTTTTTGGCCGCGCCAAAGCGGTACTCACCGTATACGCCGGCGTCGACGTCATTGACAATGACCGACGAGCAACCAAACTCGTCTGTCAAAACATCAACAACCGGGACGTCTTTCCAGCCCAGGTTCGGTGCGTCGAAGATGATTCCACGCTCCAAGTCCAGAGGCCCAGGACAGCCCATGCCGATTCCTCTTAAAGCCGAGGGAGAGACCTCGGCTTCGTCCAACGATTTATGGATCGTCCGCACGATTCGGTCCAATCCAGCTTCCTTTCCATCGTGGCCTTTTGTCTTGGTTCGCGCGCGACCGACCAGCTTGAATTCGCGGTCGTAGACGGCGGCCAACATTTTCGTGCCACCTAAGTCGAAGCCAACCCAGTGGGTGCCATCACCTGCCTTGGACATCATTCATTCCTTTCCATGTGTCTCGCATTTCTCTTAAGCCAATACCTGTCTCACGACGTTCCCGTGGACATCGGTCAATCGAAAGTCACGACCTTGAAAGCGGTAGGTCAGCCGCGTATGGTCGATCCCCAGCAGATGGAGCAACGTCGCCTGGAGGTCGTGAACAGGCACCGGATCGCGCACGATGTTGAACCCGAGCTCGTCGGTCTCTCCATGCACATATCCACTGCGAAGTCCCGCACCGGCCAACCACATTGAGTAGCAGCGATTGTGATGATCACGACCGTCCATCTCGTCCACGCCTTGGACCATGGGCGTACGTCCGAACTCGCCTCCCCAGATCACCAACGTATCATCCAACAAGCCGTGCTGCCGAAGGTCTTGCACCAACGCGGCACTGGCCCGATCCGTCGCTTCGCAGTTGCTCTTGATCTTGGCCGCCAACGAACCGTGCTGATCCCACACCTCATGAAACAATTGAACAAAGCGAACACCTCGCTGGACTAACCGCCGCGCCAACAGGCAGTTGCGCGCGTAACTGGACTCATTGCGGTCCTGGATTCCATAACGATCGAGAATCCATTGTGGTTCTTGTTCCAGGTCCATGAGCTCTGGACCCGCGGTCTGAAGGCGGAACGCGGATTCGTAGCTCTCGATGCGGGCCGCAATCGCTGGATCACCCGTTTCGTCCAAGGCTATTTGGTTCAATCGGTTCAGCGAATCCAGGGAAGTTCGTTGAACTTCGTCGTCAAATCCACTGGGATTCGAAAGAAAGAGAACCGGATCCCCTTGGCTTCGGAAGGAAGTGCCCCCGAACGACGTTGGCAAGAAGCCACTTCCGTAATTGCTCGCCCCGCCGCTGGTCCCCTTCGCGCTGGTCAGCACAATGTAGCCAGGCAACTCGTCACTTTCACTTCCGAGTCCATAGACCGTCCAAGCCCCGAAGCTGGGTCGCCCAAACAGTTGTGAACCTGTATTCATCATGATCTGGGCCGGGGCATGGTTCACCGCCTCGGTGTGCATGGAGCGGATCAGGCAGATGTCATCGGCGATTTCCGAAGTGTGCGGCAGCAATTCACTCAATTCCATACCACACTGTCCGCGCGGGGCAAACGAGTATTTCGGTCCCAGGAATGCCGAATTGGGTTTAATGAAGGCCGCTTGGTATCCTTCCAGCAACTCCGCTGGCGGAAGTTCGCCATTGCGTCGCGTCAACTCGGGCTTGGGATCGAAAAGCTCCAGCTGGCTCGGTGCTCCGGCGTGAAACAGATAGATGACCCGTTTGGCTTTGCCGGGAAAATGAGAAGGCTGTGGTGCTGATGAATCTCCCAATGGTCTCGCTGTCGCATCCTGGACCATCAGCGATCTCAGGGCGGCACCAGCCAACCCGACGCCACACTCGCGCAGAAACCAACGACGCTTGACGTGATTCACGTAGTCATGAACGATTGGATGGAGCTCGGACATTTTCTAAACTTGCTCTCTCTCAGTAGTTCGCTGGCCCCGACCCGCCGGACTTTCCAGCCACCATGGCCATCCGATTCAACGGCCGACGGTACCTATCACGGTACGACTTATCGACGGCGCAAACCAGGCTCTAGTTTTTACTTAACGATTCATCCAGGTTGAGCATCACGCGCGACACAATCACCCAGGCGGCGGCGTCTTGCGGCGTCGCGTCGGCCGGCACGGTCGGTCGCCGGGCAGGATCTCCGGTCGCCAGCTCATTGATGGACAACCATCCGTCGGCCAACCGCTCACGTTGGCTCGCCAATAGCGCTAAAACCTCCGCCTGCTCGTCCGGCTCCGCACCGCGCCCCGTGCAAAGTCGGTACGCATAGTCGGCTCGGTGCAGATCGGTGGGCCCACCCTCTTGCAAAATTCTCAGTGCCAAGGCGCGAGCTGCCTCGACGAAAATCGGCTCGTTCAACGACGCCAAGGCGGCCAGCGGCGTGTTGGATCGCACTCGACGCGCACACGATGTGTCACCATTTGGAGCGTCAAAAACTGACAACACGGGATCCGGCATCGAACGCTTCCGAAAAACATAACAACCGCGACGATAGCGCTCCGTGCCGTTAGCCACGACCCAATAGTCGGGATACGTGAAGTTGAACTTGAGTACGCTCTCGGGCACGGGTGGATACACACTGGGGCCACCCGCTTCGGGGGACAACAACCCCGACACAGTTAAGGCAATATCGCGAACTACCTCGGCATTCCCACGAAACCTAGGGCCACGTGCCAATAATCGATTGCGAGGATCCAGCTCAAAGGCTTTCGGCTTCACTCGCGAACTTTGTTGATAAGTCCCACTCGACACAATCATGCGCAACAATCGTTTGCGACTCCAACCATGATCCATAAAGTCAACCGCCAGCCAATCCAGCAGCTCCTGATACTCTGGCCGAGTTGCTCGTGTGCCGAAGTCTTCCGCGGTCTCAACCAAGCCGGTGCCAAAGATCGCCTGCCACACGCGATTGACCTGCACACGAGCGGCCAGCGGCGACTCGCGGGACGCGATCCAACGAGCAAAGGCCAACCGGGCAGGCTCCGTTGTCTCGCCCAGCGGATGAAGCGCTGACAAACCGTGGGGTTCAACCTCATGAAGCGGCTTGGTCCAATCACCCCGATCCAAGGCATACGTTTCACGATGAAGGTCCGGCGACCGCGCCTGCAGGCCGAGGACAGTTGTCGGAGGATTAACGGGAAAGTCTGAATACAGGTTCACGATCTGTTCGTGGATCGCGGCATACTCAGGTGCCGTTTGACACCAGGCCATAAAGATCGCGTCACGGTCTTGGGTAGTTCGTTGACCAGCGGGCTTGTGGAGGGCCAGCGTCCCGGCGTGGTCATGGGACGGCGCGACTGGTTGGGGAATCTTGGTCAGTGCCAGTCGAAAACGGCCTAACACCAACATCCCCTCGCTCCCGGATCGCGTGTCGTGACTATAGACGAAGTTCACCTGTAGCTGCGTACCGGCGGGAAAATCCAACGGCGTTTTAAATTGGATCACCGCCGCCGATGCCGTGTTCCTTCGGCCTGGGCCTCGATCGGGATACCAGGCTGTCTCTTCCTTGCCATCGATCAAAAACGCGACTGGGCCTACCCGTCGTTTGTCATCCTCCTCCCGGTCCGCCCCTGGGATCGCGGCCAGGTCCTGGTCGGGGCTGGAGAAATCAGTGGTCGCCTTATGGAGGGGTACCGGCAACCACACTTCACTCTCGGGTGGCTTTGCCGTGACCGACAATTCACTCAGCGCAAAGACGCCGATCGGATTACGTCCAGGACCGTTTTGAGGCAGGTCGCTGTACGTGAGTGCCTCCAAACGCATTCCAGTAACTCCGCTCAAGTCCGGCTCGGCACGCACGTAGAGCTTGCCAAGCGAAGTGGGATGCCCGAGGATCAAAACACTGTGATCGGCCAGTATCTCCGGGTGATTGAGGCCACCTTCCCAGGTTTCATCAAACGTCTTCAGAATCCGCCAATCGTCCAGCGACCGTGACTGGTCCGACACCCACTCATCGATCCGGCTCTGCCAATCCGGCCGTTCCGACTTGATTTGATCCTTGACCCGCTGAACGTCTTCCTCAATCCGCCTTATTTTCGCCAACTGCTCGGAACTGTACACAGGCACCCGCGAATCATGCGTGTCATTCAGGAACGCAAACACTCCGTAATACTCGTCCTGAGTGATGGGGTCAAATTTATGGTTATGGCATTGAGCGCACTGGAGTGTCAGCCCAAGAATCGCTTTGCCCAAACAGTCCATCCGATCAAACATAGCATCCATGCGGAACTTTTCCGGGACGATCGCGCCTTCTTCGTTGATCATGCTGTTCCGTAGGAAACCAGTCGCCACGATTTGGTCCTGCGTGGCGGCGGGCAGTAGATCTCCAGCGAGCTGCTCAATCAAGAACTGATCGTACGGCATGTCCTTGTTGATGGCCTGGATAATCCAGTCTCGCCAGGCCCATTGATCGCGCTTGAGGTCTTTTTCATATCCATTGGTGTCCGCGTAGCGGGCCACGTCCAACCAAGGACTGGCCCACTTTTCACCAAAATGCGGACTCTCCAACAGTTTGTTAACGCGTGTCGCAACTGCCGCATCCACGTCACTTCTCGCCGCGTCCACGAATTCGTCGATCTCCTCAGGTGACGGCGGTAAACCGACCAGGTCCAGATGGATCCGGCGACACAGGACCTCGGTGCGGGCGGGTGGAGACGGCGTTAAGTCTTCCCGTCTCAGTCGTGCCGACACAAACCGATCGATTGCATGCTTGTCGCGCCATGGACCACCTTGCACGTCTGGAAGCTCGGCACGTTGCGGTGGCACGAACGCCCAGTGTTGAGTGTAATGGGCTCCTTCTTGGACCCATTGCCTCAGCTGCTCTATTTGGGTCGAGCTAAGCGGATTGTTTGCGTCAGGTGGTGGCATGAGATCGGCCGCATCCTCGGACGTGATCCGCCGTACGAGCTCACTTTCGTCGGGGGAACCGGCGGTGATCACACCTCCCTCGCCTACCGCTTCACTCTGCAAATCCAGACGCAGGTCCGCTTTACGAATGCCTTCATCCGGCCCGTGGCACTTGAAGCAATGCTCCGAAAAAATGGGCTGGATCGTCTGCTGATAGTCCACGCGCTCCCCGGCGGCTGGTGTCGCCAGTTGAACGGCGACCAGTATTAGCCAAGGCACGTGGCGAAGTGGAAAGTGGCGAAGTGGAAAGTGGCGAAGTGGAAACACGGCTTGTAAGGACATCTTCGAGTTGTGATAACCTTTGGTCTGTCCGTTGATGGGAAACGATATTGCCAACTGGAGATCACCCTAACCTCGGTATCATAACACGACAAGTGGAAGAGCGATCGTTCCGCGGCCCTCCCGAAGCGATTGTAGTACCTACAAGATCACGGCGCCCACGACGATACCCCGCCACAAATGGGCACGGTATCTCCGCCTCCCCCTGAGTATAACACGATCCGGTCGAGTTGCTCCATTCTCGACGATCGACAGATCTCACGCAAACAGGTCCCGCGCAAGGACGTTGGCGGCGGGACTCTGTCGGTTTTGACCTCTTACAGCTGCCTTCAGTCAGGCTAGAATTCCTTAACGATGAAGATTCTAGCCCTCGAACCCTATTACGGCGGCAGCCACCGGGCCTTTCTAGATGGCTGGATCCAGCACAGTCGCCACGCGTGGACAGCGCTGACTTTGCCCGCCTATAAATGGAAATGGCGCATGCGCCACGCCGCCATCACGTTTGCCTCTCAGATTGAGAAGCTGGCAGCAAACGGACAAGAGTGGGACCTGCTCATCACCTCAGACATGTTGGACTTGGCCACACTGTTGGGAATGACCGCTCGATCGATACGAACGATTCCAAGAGTGGTCTACTTTCACGAAAACCAGTTGACTTATCCGTTCACGACCCGTGATGAAAGAGATCACCATTTCGGCTTTACCAACTTCACCACGGCGCTGGCCGCGGACGCCGTGTGGTTCAATTCCCGTTTCCATCTGGAGGCCTTCTACGCCGCGCTACGCAAATGGCTCCTCAAGATGCCCGATCATCGACCGGAAAGAGAGATCGAACTGGCCGAACACAAATCGAGTGTGCAACCACCCGGGGTCGACGTCCCATCGGCCGCGTCCAGCCGACCCGACGGACCGCTGCGGATCCTTTGGGCAGCGAGATGGGAGCACGACAAGAACCCTGAAACCTTTTTCGAGGCACTCGAAAAACTTGATGCGTTAGATATGGACTTTCGATTGGATGTCATCGGAGAATCCTTTCGCCAGACACCGCCCGTCTTTCATCGAGCCAGAACACGCTTCGCCCACCGTGTCGACCGCTGGGGATACCAACCGACTCGACAGCTATATCAGCAGGCGTTGAAGGCAGCCGACGTGTTTGTCTCCACGGCCAACCATGAGTTCTTTGGGATTGCCGCGGTCGAGGCCATCGCCGCTGGTGCCTATCCCTTACTGCCGCGGCGATTGGCGTATCCGGAGGTGCTGGCAGCCGTCGCGTCGAGCGAACGTGGTGCCTTCTTCTACGACGGTGACCCGAGTAACCTGGCCCGGCAATTGGCTGAATTGGCCAATCGCCAAGCTGTCGGAGAGTCCCTCCGGGAAGCAGCCCGCGTGGCACGAGCGGCGGTCGCGCCATTCCGATGGCCGACGCGGGCGCGGGCCATGGATGATGAGCTGCAGACTCTGGCTTAGGCGGCGTTAAGTAATAACTTGCCCGGATCGACGGGGAGAAGTCTCAAAATTCGAATCTCGAAATCCGAAACAAATTCAAAACCCGCTGTTCAAAACCCCGTGTTAATACAATATTTACTGTGCGCTCGACGTTTGGAACCTTTGAATTTTGGTTATTCGTATTTGTTTAGGATTTCGAGATTCGTGCTTCGGATTTCAAGACAAAGGACATGTTATTTCTTACCAGTCGCTTAGGATGCCGTGACTTCGCGAAGTGATTCCACCAACAACCGAATGTCAGCAGGGAAGACATGGCCGATGGTTCCGATGCGAAACGTTTCAGCGCGGCTAACCTTACCAGGATAAATGACAAAACGCCGCGATTTCAGCGCCTGATACAGATCGTTGAATGAAATGCGATTGCCGGGAGGATAGAGAAACGACGTGATGATCGGGGACTGATGCTCGGGAGCGACCAGGGTTTCAAAGCCCAGTGATCGCATGCCTTCGACGAGTAGTCGGTGGTTGTCACAGTAGCGCTGATGGCGGACCGCGACGCCACTCTCGTCGTCCAACTCGACGAGTGCTTGGGAAAACGCCCGTACGACGTGCGTGGGAGACGTATAACGCCACTTGCCTTTATGTTCCTCCATCTCACGCCATTGATCGAACAGGTCGAGGCTCAGCGAACGTGACCAACCTTCCGTCTCCTCCATTGATTCCCGAGACGCGACCACAAACCCGAAGCCAGGCACGCCCTGAATGCATTTGTTCGGCGATGAGATCAAAAAGTGTGCCTGGAGCTGCTCCATGGTCATCGGGATCCCGCCAAAGGGTGACATCGCATCGACGATGTACTTAACGCCATGACGCTGGGCGACGCTCCCCAGCCCAACCACTGGATTCAGCATTCCAGTTGTCGTTTCGCAGTGGACGACGGCCAAATGGGTAAAGCCACCTTGCGCCAAGACCGCGTCCACTCGATCTATATCGGCGACTTCAACTTCTGACTGTTTAATCGTGACCGTTTCAATCCGAAGTCGCTGGCAGATCAACGTGATCCTGGCACCGTAAGCGCCGTTGTTGATCACTAACACCTTCCCTTGCGGAGGCACGACCGAACCCAGCGTGGCTTCGACCGCAAAAGTGCCGCTTCCCTGCATCAGCACGGAGGTGAATCCGGGTTGCCGGGTCGCCAAACGAACCAACCGCTGCCGGATGTCATTGACAATGGAGTTGTAATCATCGTCCCGGGTGCAGAAGTCCTGCATCATGACCTCTTTGACCGAACGGGTCGTGGTCAAGGGTCCGGGTGTTAACAAGAGATAGGGTATGTCGTCATCCGTTGCATGTTCATCCGTTGTGGCTCTTACGCTTTCGGTTGATGGCAAGCAAGATGGTTCGCGTCAAATTCGATTTCGACCATCGCTTCACATCGCCTCGACGACTGCGTAATACGCACCCATTTCAGACTCGTCGCTGAGAACGAAGTAACCCTGCAAGTCAATCGGCCCCGGTTCGAGCCGCACGTCGAATTCCACCGAATCGGCACCAGTCGACACCAGTTGTTCAAGCACTGTATCACCGAAGCGAAGACCTGCCTTTTCGGCCAACAGACGCTTGCCAACGGTCTCTCGAAAAGCCTTGAGGCCTGGCACCGAATCTCCGGGTGGGAGGCCAGCGGAAATGGGTTGCGAGACCGAAGTCGGCCAGCGCCGCAGAGAGATTCGATAGGGTCCACTCGCTTCCACGCGCAACGCCCAGTGCCCCTGACCTGACTGTCCGTTGCGGATCTGGGACTGATTCCATGGCACCGCATTCTCGTTGGTCAACCAATCGTGGGAAGAAAGGTAACTGGGATTTTCCGCCGGGTGGCCGACGACAATGCGAGCCACTTTTTCAAATGCCGGCGAGATATCCTCCCACCATGCTTCGTAGGCTTCGCGGAGCCTAGCCACCACCGTTGGATGACGGTCAGCAACATTCCTGGCCTGACCCGGGTCGGACGAGATGTCGAACAGTTCCTTCCCGTTAACCAACCGCCAACGATCCGTCATCGTACTGCTCTGACGCCACTTGATCGGATCGCGGACGCGTTGCGAGTCGGTGATGATCGTTCGGTCGGGCCATGAGGTTTGTGGATTGCGCATAAGAGGCACAAGCGAAACGCCGTCGAGCGAGTAATCATCCAGCGACGGCAAATCACACAATTCCTGGAGAGTCGGCAAGATGTCGATGTGAGCGCTGAGTCGATCCACGTCGATGGGCTGGTCAAACCCGCCGGCTGGCCAATGAACCAAACAGGGTACGCGATGACCGCCATCGTAGGGACTGCCCTTATTTCCGCGCATCCGCGAATTGAATACTTTCGCGCCGCTCGCCGTGCCGTTGTCGGTCATAAAGATGAAGATCGTGTTTTCAGCCAAGTCCTTGGCGGCGAGCCAATCGCGCAGCCGTCCGACGTTTTCGTCAATGTTGGCAATCATGCCCAGGAAGACGGCCTCCCGCGGCTGGTCGACCAGTTTCCGATAGGGGCGGATGTAGGCTTCGGGGCAATGAAACGGCGAGTGAGCGGTGTTGGTGGAGACATAGGCAAAGAACGGTTTACCGTTGGCCACGCTCGCTTCGATGAACCGTCGCGCCTCATCGAAAAAGACGTCGGTGCAATACCCTTGGTACTTCCGCGGCTCGCCGTTGTGAAAATAGGTATCGTCGAAATAAGCGTTGTCCCAATGGTCAGGTGCCTGGCCCACGCCTCCTCCTCCGTGCCGCACGACTTCATGAAACCCACGGTCTTCCGGGCGAAACGGATAGTTGTCACCCAAATGCCACTTGCCGAATATTCCCGTGGCATACCCACCAATGGCAAAAATCTCGCCCAGTGTGGTTTCACCTTCCAGCAGCAACGAGCGTCCCATGATGGTGTGCCAGGTACCAGCGCGATTGGTATAGTGACCGCTCATGAGGGCGCCGCGACTGGGCGAACAGGTGGGGCTGACATGAAAGTCCGTGAAGCGGACACTTTCGCCGTAGAGTTCGTCCAGCCGCGGTGTCTTCAGAACGGGATTGCCGTGGCAGGACAGGTCGCCGTGACCCTGATCATCGGTGATGACCAAGACGACATTAGGGGCTTCCCAAGCGCGGACGTTGGGCACCAAGGCAAACATCAGTAACAGAAGCCAGCCCAACTGCGTGGTCACCGGGCGACGAGTGACAGTTTGCTGGAATTCGACACTTTTTAGGTTGCCGATAAAGAGGTGCACAGGCTTGGTCCTTCGCTTGATTCGTCGACTGAACCAGGCTAAATGGTTATATCCCTTCGTCAGAACGCAGTTGCTTCATCCGCTGGCAGCCCGAGGATAAAAACGCTTCGTCTCCGCCGACCAGCAGCGTCTGATAGCCGCGATCGGCGAATTGCTTCATGTTGCCCGGCTCGAATGGTGATCGATAAACGCCGATGCCAGGTGGTTTCCCAGCTCGTTTAGCCGCTTCGAGCACTTTAGTTTCCGCTGTCTGAAAGATTTCGCATTCGAAATCAAAGGGGACACCTAGCGAAATTGACAAGTCGACACTCCCGAGCACGTAGGAGTCAAAACCGTCCACGGCCAGAATGCCGTCGATATTCTCCACCGCCTCCGCGGTTTCGATGATCCCCATGAACGTCACGAGATCATTGGCCTGCTCCGTGTATTCTACCGCACTCAAGCCATACTTGGCGGCGCGATGGGGTCCCCAACCACGAACTCCGCCGGGAGGATAGCGACACGCTCTCGCGCCAGATTCCGCGTCGTCGGGCGTGTTCACAAAAGCTGCCATGATCCCCATCGCCCCCATGTCCAGATACAAACGAATTTGCTCTTCATCGACTTTGGGCAACCGCACTATGGGTGTGGCCGAACTGTTTCCAATCGCTTGAATCTGAGCCTGGATTCCGACCGGCGTTTGAGGGGCATGTTCCGAGTCGATGACAATCCAGTCAAACCCCGCGTGTCCGAAGAGCTCGGCAATACCCGGCGACCCAAAACGCAGCTGGGCTCCCAAGGCAACTTGTCCTCGATCCAACACGTCTTTCAGTTGATTCTGCATCGCTTTATTCCGTCTTGTGTGCGTCGTGACCGGTTCATTACAACTTGAAGAAAAAGGGAACGGCTACCGCCGTCGCTCACCTGGACGTAGATCGCATCGCATCGCAGGCAGGCACGACGCAGTTAGTGCCAGGGCCAGTATCATGCCGCTCGGTTCCGGGGTTCCAATGGCGACGATCTGACCGGTGGATGGTTGCCAAAGCGATCCAGCCACCAAGGGATTAACCGATGCACCCGGCATCCCGGGAGCCACAACGCCACCGATATTCTGGAAATCGCCACTGATCGCGATGGCCGATAGGGATCCGTCCAAAACCTCGACGAATCCTAGCCCGGTGTCGGAAACCACATCCAACACGAGGTCGCCTGGGCCTGATTTTGTAAGCGTGTGACCGTTAAGCTGAAGGGATCCGGTGATCTCCAACAAGGAATCTGACTCGACGTGAATGATCAGGTCCGAGTCCATCACCACGTCGACCAATAGGCGATGGGTCCCCTGAAGAACGTCCATCGCCACTGCAACTTCCTGCCCCTGCACCGTCACCATCGCTTCAGCACCAGTGGCCTCTTGGAGTTGATAGCTCCAGGGACTATCGAAGCGAATGCCGTCAACCAACACGGAGGATGCCAACTCCACAAAGCTGTCAGCTTCAATCGTATCGGCGAACACTACTGCGTTGCCGTTGGGTACCGTCGCCGGCGACCACTGAGCGGCCATCTGCCAGTCGCCCGAACCAGGTCCTGCCCATACCGAGTCTCCAGGATTAACGGGAACCACCGCGGTGACCTGGCCCATGCCCACCAACATCCCGGCCACCGCGACATCCATGGTGACTGGGTCCGTCGGCTGCTCGAGGACCCGATCATTGAACCCGATTGGCAACTGTAGAGAAACATCGTAAATAACGTGCACCCCCGATCGGCTCGCTTCGGTCATCGAAATGGTGCCGTTGCCAGTTCCCGGGCCATTGAAAGGCAAAGTAGCAAGATCGAAATTATCCTCGATCAATCCGCTTACCAAGAACGTCCCTTGATTAATTGAAAGTTCATGGTCCGTGGCGTCAAAAAGGCCGTCGTTCACAATGCTCGGTGCCACGACCGTTGTTGGCGTGCCACCCAGCTGAGAACCATTGATGGTCAACAGGCCGAATCCCAAAGAAAATTCCACGTCGCTAAATCCGATCGCGCCGCCCGTGATCGTCCACCCAGCCACCAACGCATCCTGACCCACGACAGCCAAGTCCAGGTCAGCGCTGATTGTCCCGGACACGTCACTGGTGTCCGAATCGCTCAGAACAAGACTCTCGTTCAAAACCAGCCCGATTTCGATGACATTCGCGTCGTCCCCCGGAGCTACAAGAATGAAATCGACCGGTGCCGCTGGGCACGGGATCGTAAGCAGCCAAGCAGGCAAGAGATTAGCCGTGAAGACATGACTCTTAACTAGGCACCGGATTTGGAGGAGGAATTTGACCACACGAATTAGTTTAACTCAGGTTTGCGTTCTGTCAAACTAGCCCGGAAGTCTCGACAAACGTCTGCAATGCCAACTCGATACGTTTGCCATGCAGTCAGTGGATTCTTGTCCGCGGGACAGCGAATTGTTAGATTGATTGAAATAGGGTCCGCGCGTGGCCGAGAATGGTACGGCGTTCGATTGTAGCTGTAAATCATCGCTCCACCGACGCGAGGTCGGTGGAGGCGTTCAACGAATAGACCAAGCGGAGGGCAACTTCTCACCTGCCCTTCGCCCTATACCAATGGCGGTGCCAAAAGTGGGACGAAGTTGAGACAAACACGGGAAACGATTCGTCGATCCGCTGGCCATTCCGTGGCCGGTTTCACGCTGGTGGAGTTGCTCGTCGTCATTGCAATTATTGGGATTCTTGTCTCGCTCCTGCTGCCCGCCGTGCAAGCGGCACGTGAGGCGGCGCGCCGGACGCAATGCGTGAATCATCTTCGTCAATTGGGAATTGCCCTGCACAATCACCATGGCACCATTGGAGCCTTCCCCACGGGTGCCGAAGTCCGATCGGACGACACCCAATTTTTTTTCGCTGAGTTGGCATTTGCCAACGGTTTCACACTTTTGCTTCCGTATCTCGAGCAAGAGAACATTCGGCGACTGTACGACTTTGAACAGCCTTGGAACATGCAGCGGGCTGATGTGGCCGCGACGGTCGTGAGCGTATTGGTGTGTCCGTCGAATGCGGTCAAACCGAATCCGATCGAAGAGAAAACTGTGTTGGTATTGGCGGCCCTGATGAATTCTCCGTTGGAGCAGGGCCGCGGGCTGATGGGATTGACCGATTATGTGATGTCCAAGGGAGTCAGCGACGCCTTCTGTGAGGAGCCTAAACGGATCCCTCGTAGCGCGCGTGGTATGTTTGACTACCGGATTCAAGTGCGAGTGCGAGACATCCTGGATGGCACAAGCAAGACCTTTGCGGTGGGCGAAGGCGCTGGCGGATTGCACTGGCCGCTGTGCGCGGACCCTCAGTGTTCCGCGGCCAACGAGGGATTACCGTCCCCACCCGCGGAGGTGAGTCAGACTGATCATTACGCGCGGCAGTGGTGGATTGGCGCCGGGAACGCCAGTTGGCTGCAGGCTCGCGCCCAGTTCTCAGCAGCCGGTCACCTGGCGTGTACACTTGAGCCACTCAACAAATGGCCCGTAACTCAGTACCTTTTCGACGAGGCCGCACCGGCCACGGTTTGCGAAGGAACCCTGACGTTGGGAGCGGCCAACACGCACCGCGTACCGAATTTCCGCAGCGACCACCCGGGAGGTGGCAATTTTTTGATGGCTGACGGCGGCGTACGTTTTGTGGCCGAAGAGATTCAACTTCAATTGTACCGAAGCCTATCCACGATTGCGGGCAGTGAAGTGTCACAAATAAGGTAGCATTTGACGCGTATCATCCGGTAAAACGAACGGAGATACGTCAGGTTTTGGGCTGCCTCGAATCGTGGGCAGCAGTTCCCGGCGGGTGAGATATGTTGTTGAAACGCGGGAAAAGCGCCAGCTGTCAGAGCTTGCGTGTCGCAGTGCAGTCAGCTTTCATTGCTTCTATTGCCGAAATCGCATCGTTGGCGATT
>Ga0310121_10000524_pt1 | contig 42114 bp, 26 predicted proteins | sample CB27_Tmax_986_MG_FD_203504 | JGI IMG/M metagenome (GOLD analysis project Ga0310121, IMG submission 203504) | Marine microbial communities from Western Arctic Ocean, Canada - CB27_Tmax_986 | ecosystem: Environmental > Aquatic > Marine > Oceanic | place: Canada: Western Arctic Ocean | collected...
GTTGGCTTCGGCCTTGATCACCACCGGGATAACGATCACCAATGCGACAACTGAATAGAAATAGCCCGTGCCGTGCGCGATCATCTCGCCCGGCAGCGACAGGTAGGTCAACGTCGAGATGATCGTCGCCATCACACTCACACCTACGATAACGCCAGGAAGTCGCCGGTTGCCAAAAAAACAGGCGTCCTCGGACGTCTGCCGCCGGGCGAAGACGAGCCCGATCACGGTTAGCAGCACCAGGTACGTCACAATCACGAGGAGGTCTATCGGAGTCAACATGCGTCGAGGAACCTCCTAAATCACCTTCGTTGATTATGGGGCGCTAGCGTTGACATTGAACAAACATCGCATTAAATACGCTTCACATTTCTGTAGTAAGACCCCTGCCGGCTTGGAGACTTTGACACTTCGCAGCTAACAAGTTTCCTTTGGTTTAGACCCCCTCGGCGTCGTGCCGTGGGTGAATGAGGTTGGCAGCTACCAGGCAACTTAAAATCGCCCCTGACCAGCATGTCTCGCAAGAGCGTAAGTTTTTTCGGCTAGAACCCTACCTGAACCTTTCATAATTCCTGGTGCCGACGAGTTAAATGATGACACCAACCGTGACGGGGCCAGGTAGCCTGAAAAACTTTTGTTCCTGCCGCACAAGGCGGCAGGGGACGACTCACGAGTTGTGAACCAGTTTCCGCGAATCTGGCAATGGACCAGGTGATCCCGTGAAGCGAGATTCGCTAAGATGTTGTTCACAAAGCGGCTAAACGTGTTCGCTACTGGCCACTCGCGACTCTTACTTCCAATCGAACCGGATTGCGCTGTTATGAGTGATGCCTGAAACTCGGTTGGGGGTCAACCAGTTCGATCGCCGGCCATCGCTCGCGGATCGCTGGAATGGCGATTTGCGCCTCGAGCCTCGACAGCGGTGGTGATTTACTGCGGACCATCTCGCAATCCGTGTTGTTGGTCAGGATGACGCAAAAGCGCCAAGAGGCCATTGGCCAGCAGTGCCATGGTCGTCTCGTGGCCGGCCACGATCAAAAAACCGCACATGCCGAGCAACTCCGGTTCGTTCAGACGGACTCCCTCTTCCTCGGCCTCAACCAAACGACTGAGCAGGTCTTGTCGGGGATTGGCGCGGCGCGCATCGGCCAGGTAATCGGGCGTGAGTAGCGCGGTGTCGAAGTCGCGGGCGTGTGAGTTTCGCATTGTGTCTTTAGCGACCGCAATGGTCTACATTTATCGGACTCCGCAAGGCTCTCCGGAGAAGTAGGTGTACTATCGTGGCGTCAGTAATTCCAAAGACCCTTACACGTTCGATCAGACCATTCAAGTGAGCGGGTCACGATCCAATCCTTGAAATGAAAGTTCGTTTTAATGAAGATTGCGCCGATTTCCGTATTCAGTCGCCATGATCCGTCGCCAAATCCAGCCGGTCAAATGCGTGCGCCACCAAAATGACGACCCCCACGCTCGCAGGAATAAGAACGCACCAGCTGACAAATCCTGCCAGCAGCAGGCTGTCGGTAAGCCAAAAGACCAAACCTCCAGCGGAAAACGCCGCTCCACAGCAGACCACCAGTGCGACTCCCTTGACGAGGAGAAAGAGCATCATGCGGCCGGCTTGTAAAAAGTTTGCGCCACGTCCGAACTGCAACCGGGTCGGATACCATAAGAATAAACAATCCTCGATGCCATAGTTTAGTAAATTGACCTGAATGGCAAACACCGTCGCGGCGACTAAGAGTGGGCCAGATGCTGGGAAGATCGTTCCCACCACAAAAAACACGGCCGCTTGCAGGGCCGTGACTTGTGCGGCGACCGCCATTAGTTGCCCGGCAGCGATGGCAGGGCTGCGAATTGGCAGCGATTTGAACAGTTCCAAATAGTCGCAATCGGCACGAAATGCGACCGACAGTCGCATTGATAACAAAAAGGTAATGTAAGCCGTCACGCCAATCGTTGTCGTTGCCACGACCGTAGGAGCTGGATCACGGTCGCGGAAGAAATGACAGACCAATACTAACGACCTAATCCGACAACCATGGCAATCAATAATTGACCACCAAATCTGCGATTCAATTGCAAAAGCTGACGTCGAGCAATCGGCCCCGCGCCACTCCACCACGGCAACTGTGGCATGCGCGAGGTCGTGATCTTGCGCCGTGACATGCTGGCCAGCGGTCCTTGCCGAGTCATCTGAGTGGCTCGTGCATAAATCCGTTGGCTGATGCGATCCGCGGCTTCTAAGAAATTCGCGTCGAGCGAAATGGCAACCGCGAAGATTGCAATCACCATGATGGCGCCCAGCGTGCTCCATCCCACGAAATCGGGAAACAGGCGGCTCGCCCACACGATGTTGTTGAATACGTTGAATGGAGTCAGCAGCATCCTCCCACCGAGCGAACCTCGGAAAATTTCGGGCAAGTGCTCCCAATCCCATTGCACATTGGCCATCACTACTTGAACCATCGCCAGCGCCAGCAGCACACCAATCGCTGTGAGCGCCACCCTGAGTCCTTTTGTAAACGCCTGCTGCGACACCGTCTTCCCCAGCAATTGCACACACATGCAAATCCCGTTGATGAAGAGGAACGCCAGCGTTATGCCGATGAACGTCGTGTACCAGGATCTAACGTACGGAAGCACTGGAATGGCAGCGACCATCCCGATGAAAACAGACGCCCCGAGGCTGTTTACGATTTTGTAAACAAGTAGTTGTCGCCGGCTAATTGGGGCCGGAAACATGAAATCGACCTCACTGCGAGTGAAATGGATCGCGGCGTCGCCGGCTGACGTGACAACCGACAAGAGGCAGAGGATGAACATCCCAATTGGAATCATCTCTGGGAGCCACGGCAGCTGTTCGGACACGTCGACCTGGTGCGACGAGAACATCCCCATCAAAAGCCCTGGACCGAACATCATCCCGAATACAACAATTGCAAATATCGACAAGATGGCCCCGCGCGGTCTTCGGAACGAACTAACGAACGAGACTTCGCATCCGACCACGCCATTTCAACAGGTAGAGCTTGCGAAGAGCGGGGTGCATTCGGCCCTCAAATGACTAGGCTCTGCGTCATTTGTTCCCTTCCGTCGTGCGGAAGAAGGTGTCTTCGAGCGACGCATCTCCCTGCAAGTCGGGATGACTCTTACGTGCCTCCCCGATCGTACCGAAAAACAACTGGCGACCCCTGTGAATGATCAGCAAATGCGTACACAGGTCCTCTATCAACGAGAGTAGATGAGAGCTAATTATAATGGCTGCTCCGCCGGCAGCTTGCTGCTGGATGGAGTCCTTCAACGTGCGAATTCCGTGCGGATCGAGTCCGGTCAGAGGTTCGTCAAACAATATCGCCGACGGCCGATGCAAGTAAGCGCAGCTGATGGCCACTTTCTGTCGCATACTGCGAGACAGTTCCCTGGCGGCCACGTCGCGTTTCTCGGTGACCTCGAACTGTTCAAGCAATTCCTCGGCTCGCTCGGCGTAATCCGCCACACGATAGGTCGTGGCAATGAATTCCAAATGCTCCCAAACTGTCAGCAGATCGAATCAATTGTGGATCGTCGGGCACAAATGCGATGTTTTGTTTCGCCTCGACCAGTTCACTAGTAACGTCTCGACCGTCGACACGCAAATGACCGCCCGTGGGACGGATGATGCCGGCGATTGCTCGCAACGTGGTCGTCTTGCCGGCTCCGTTGGGACCCAACATCCCGAGGATTGAACCTGCCGAAACGTCGAAACTCAAGTTCTCGACCGCCAGAGTGTCGCCGTATCGCTTGTGGTAATTTTGAACACAAATCATAGCGTCGATGGTCATGGACGATTCCATGGTTACCGTTAACCCGTGTGATGGCTGGGATGATCGTTGACAGTGAGCCATTGTAAAGGAGCGCGGCTTCGCGTAAATCGATCAGGTCATACGGACACGACGTCCCTCAATGCGCAATCGCCCATCCGCGTACAATTGGATCGCATTTGGCAGAGCGTCACACTCTTGCTCGAACACGCGAGCTGCCAACGTCTCAGCGGAATCACCGTCCAGTACTGGCACAACCCGCTGGTCGATGATTGGGCCGCGATCGAATTGGTCATCGACGAAGTGGACCGTACAGCCGCTGACTTTGGCGCCATAGTCCAACACAGCCTGGTGAACACGAGGACCATAGAAACCGTGGCCACAAAAGGCTGGAATCAGCGCGGGGTGGACATTCATGACACGCCCCAGATAGTCGGGCGGAATCAGTAAGTGTTTGAGAAATCCGCCCATGACGACCAGCTCGGCGCCCGCCTCGCGACAAGGCGAAAAGATTGCCTCGCGAAACGCCTCGGCAGAAAGACAATCCGCTCGTCGGACGACCAACGAGCGAATACCAGCCGTAACCGCAAACTGGAGTCCAGCGGCAGTTTTGCTGCTGGAAATCACGAAGGCGATTTCTACTCCCAAGTCACCCGCGTCGATCTTTTGAATGAGATTTCGAAGCGTCGTCCCACCACCAGAAATGAGCACCGCAATTTTCAACCGGTGGGAGGCATCTTTTTTGGGCATTTCGACCAATCGTGCAAAAGTCAGCTGACTTTCACATAAAGTTCATGTTCCATGCCGCCCACCGTGATCACCGTCGGAGTGACGCCGTCGAGGGATTCAAATACCAATCGGTCCGCTAACGTTTCCGCACAAATGTATTCGTAGTGTTCCTCTATGGCTAATTTGAGATCCGCTAACTCTGTCACTAGGCCGACTTCGATCCGATCGGAGTACTGGCACTCCAGCGCCTTGCGACGATCTTGGATCATTCGTACTAGATCTCGAGCCAATCCCTCGCGGCGCAATTCATCAGTGACCTCGGTGGATAGGACGACGACGCATTGCTTGCCTTGAGCCGCCGCCCAACCCTCCTTCGCTTGCAAGCGGACCTCCAAATCCTCGACGTCAAACTCGAGGGTTTCACCGCTAACATCCATCACAACTTTGCCTTGGGAAGTCAGGTCGGATTTAAGTTTGGCCCCATCCGCCTCACCTAATGCTTTCTTCACAGCAGGCATTAGCTTGCCGACACGTGGTCCCAGGCGTTTAAAATTCGGTTGAATTTGGTACTCAATGTACTGGTCCGCGTCCTGTGTAAATTCAACTAGTTTGACATTCAACTCCTCACGAATCAGCGCTTCGTGATCCTGTAACCAATCAAGATGCGTGGTATCGGCCAACACGACCTCGACTTTCGCCAGTGGTTGCCGGACCTTTAGTTTTTCCGCCATCCGAGCCGAGCGTCCCAGCGAGGCGATTTCGCGGGCCAACTCCATTTGCTCCGAAAGCCGCTGGTCCCGTGCCGCCGAATTGCTGCTGGGAAAATCACACAGATGAACGCTCTCCAGCGCCCGATCGCCAAACACCCCAGCGAGATTTTGCCAAATCGCTTCAGCCAAAAAGGGTACGAAAGGTGCTATCAGTTTACTGGTTTCGATCAAGCATTCGTACAACGTCCAGTAGGCATCCAGTTTGTCTTGCGACTGCTTGTCGGTACTCCAGAACCGGTCTCGGCTGCGGCGCACGTACCAGTTGCTCAGCGCGTCGACAAACTCGTTGAGTCGCCCGCAAGCGGCAAAATTGTCGTAATGGTCCATGCGGTCGACCACTGTTTCGACGGTATTGCTCAACTCACTGAGAACCCAGCGGTCTAATTCGCTTCGCTCGCCCGTCGGCCGATGCGACTGGCCCTCAGACAAATCCGCCTCGCTCAGTTGTCCCACGCTGCCCTGCAACCGCTGGACCGGATCAAATCCGTCCAGATTCGCGTAGATGACGAAAAAGCTATAGACGTTCCATAGCCGTAACAGAAATTCGGGAATACTGTCCTTGATCGCCCTTTCGCTGTATCGAATGGAAGTCCAGGGCGGTTGGTTGGCCAAAAAGTACCAACGCAGTGCGTCCGCGCCGTGAGTGTCGAAAATCTCATTTGGCTCGCGATAATTCCGCTTGCTTTTGGACATCTTCTGGCCGTCCTCGCCAAGCATCAGTCCCAGGACAATGCAGTTACGGAACGGATGCGGAAATTCTTGTGTGGATCCGTCCTCGGAGGCAGACTCCTCGTCGAACAGCAAAGTGCTTGTCGCCAGCAGGCTATAAAACCACCCGCGAGTCTGATCCAACGCCTCACTGATAAAGTCCGCGGGAAATTGGTCCCGAAACCGATCCTGGTTCTGATGCGGGTAACCCCACTGGGCAAACGGCATCGCGCCTGAGTCGTACCAGCAATCGATCACCTCCGGAACACGACGCATCCGCGAGTTTTCGGCAAACGGCGACTCGTAGGTGACGGCGTCAATGTACGGTTTGTGCACGCAAAGATCGTCGGGCAACTCGGGATTCTTCTTTTTGGCGGCCTCCCAGACTTCCATACCCGAGATACCTGGTTTCGCCAGCAACTCCTGAAAACTGCCGAAGGCCTCTTTTTTTCCAGTTTCCTCGCATTGCCAGATGGGAAGTGGTGTGCCCCAATACCTTTCGCGCGAGAGGGCCCAATCGACGTTGGATTCGAGGAAGTTTCCAAAACGACCGTCGCGGATGTGCTCTGGCAGCCAGCCGATCTTGGCGTTGTTTGCCAGAAGTTTCTCCTTGAATTTTGTCGTCCGGATAAACCAACTACGGCGTGGGTATTGGATAAGGGGATCTTCCTCCGCTCGCCAGCAAAACGGATAGTCGTGCAGATACTGTTCCTGATGAAACAGCAACCCCCGATCCCGCAGCTCCCGCGTCAAGTCCTTGTCGGCCTCTTTGACCCAGCGGCCTTGGTAATCGGGAAATTCCTCAGTGAATTTGCCATCCGGTCCCACGGCACAAATCAACGCAGGCCCCTGCCCTTTTTCGAAACGCCCTTGCTCGGAGATCAAGACGTCGAAATCAACTTCGCCGAAAGCGGGCGCTTGATGAACGACTCCGCTACCGCTTTCGATCGTGACAAAGTTCGCCGGTACGACTCTCCAGGCAACGTGCTGGCTACCACCCTCGACCAGCTGCCCCTGCAGGTCGCCGAATTGATTGTAGTAGTTATTGAACGGTGGCAGATAACGCCGCCCAATCAATTCTTTACCACTAAACGTCCGATCGACCTGCAAATCACATTTGGATCTTTCGGCGACGGTTTCCACCAACGGCTTTGCCAGAACCAACCGCTCCCCGTTTTCCGCATCGACGACTTCGGCATATTCTAATTCTGGATGGACCGCCACGAACTGGTTGCTGGGCAATGTCCAGGGCGTGGTGGTCCACACCAACAGCGACGTCTCGGGCACATCGGCCAAGGGAAAGCGAACATAGACGCTGGGATCGGCGACTTCTCGATACCCTTGCCCGACTTCTCCTGCGCTCAGCGCCGTTCCACCCTGGGCCCACCACCAGACGATCTTGTGGCCTTGATACAACAGGCCCCGCTCAAACAACTGCTTGAGCGACCACCAGACGCTTTCTACGTAGCTCTTGTGATAGGTAACATACGCCTCATCCAGATGAATCCAAAAACCGAGCCGCTCGGTCAGTTGCTCCCACTCTTTCATATAGCGCCAGACACTCTGTTGGCACTTTTGAATGAAGGGTTCCACGCCGTAGGACTCAATTTCTTCCTTGGAATGGATACCCAGCTCTTTACAGACCTCAACTTCAACTGGCAGCCCGTGGGTATCCCAGCCAGCCTTACGATCGCATCGGTATCCACGCATCGTGCGGTAGCGCGGGAAGACATCCTTAATGGTTCGCGTCAGGCAATGCCCCGGATGTGGCATTCCGTTGGCCGTGGGCGGTCCCTCGTAGAAGACAAAAGCGGGACCATTGCGACGCGATTCCAGCGATTTCTCGTAGATGCCGCGGACCTTCCAAAAATCCAGAATCTCGGTCTCCAACTGCGGAAAACTGACGTGCTGGGAAACTTCTCGGAACATGAAAAATTACAATCTCAGCTTTTCGTGTTGAAATCCCTATGGCCTCAAGACCCCCTGTTTGGCCTCAAGACCACCCTGTTTGCCCTCAAGACCCCCTGTTTGCCCTCAAGACCCCATTGGCCAATTTTATCCGACTCGATTGCGGGCGCAAGTAAACCATGCCCCGGCCATTTATGCAATTGCATCCCGCCGACGTAACGTCACGTTTGCGGGGCCGAAAGTTCGCTTCGGAAACAATCCGCTCGAAGAAAGGCAGGGTCAATCCTGTTTACTGCCGAAGTATTTGTACCTCAGCACCATTTCGCGAAAGGCGTGCCGGTCGCGAATGGAATCGAGGTCTGAGTCGAATCGAACGTGGTCCCAGTCTTCATAGCCTAACTGGAAAGCAATCTCTAACTCTCCCAGCGCCAACTCGAGACGTCTTGTCATCGCTAAACTGCAAGCGTAGTTGTAGCGGACAATGCAATCTTCTGGTCGAATTTCGAGCAGCCGCCGGTCTAGCGCCAAAGCGAGTTGATGCTCGCCGCGCTGGGCTAACAACTCAACCTGGCGGCGCAGCGCGTCCAGGTGATAGGGACTCCGCTGCAGCACTTGGCTGAAAAAATCGAAGTCGAAATCATCTTGAAGACAATCCTCATCCGGCTCGGCCAGGGCAGAGCCAGAAACCCAATCGAATTCATCAGACGGGTTGGTCATGTTACAGAATCTCCAGAGCTGCTGAAACTTAGGAGTCGTTCACTTGTGTTTAGTGCCGGATTCGCCGCCGTCCGGAGCATCCTCTTCGAAGCCATCACCAAATTCCTCATCCTCGATTTCTTTTTCGAAATCGTCGTCGAAATCGTCGTCGAAATCGTCGTCGTCGAAATCGTCGTCGTCCGATTCCTCATTCACTTCATCCGCCGATTGACCAATACAAGTTATGGTCAGCTCACCGAAAAATTCATTTTCGGCTTCCCTGCTCACAACCGAATGATCCGCTGATTCAATCACGCATGACATAATAGAATCATTCTCCAGAAGCTAATCCCAAGACTGGCCCATTTTAACCGCAAACCTGATTGCGGCTATCTCCGCTCACTCAGCCGGAAACCCAATGACTTATCCAAACTAGCCAAGTTTGTCAAGCAACCAAAGAAAATCCCAATTTCAGCGGCCCAGAGAATTCCCAGCTTATATGTGAGAAATCAGGGCTACATTGCCTATTTCGAACGAAAAAAGGGCAGAGAAGGTCCGAAGACCGACTCTGCCCAGCACGGGGGTGAGAAAGCCAAAGTTGATAATCACGTGGTGCTGTAATGACCCCCACGTGTTACTGAAAGACTATGCCGACATCGGCCGGTGTCAAAGCAATCACATTAGAAAACAGAGGCTTTCTCTACGGAAATTCGCTCGCATCTGTCCGTCCAGAAGAGCTATACCGATTGTCCGCCGGCATGTGGAGATTTTGCAACCGTTCATTTTCGTAGACACCCTATTCTACGTATGGTAATCGGCGTTGATACTGACGTATTCCTTTGTGAGATCACAGGCCCAATAGCGGGCGGTGGCCTCCCCTTCGCTCAATTGAAGTTCGATCGTGGTCTCTCGATTGTCGCGGATCGATGTGGACACAGCCTCGGGATCAAAGTCGACGGGGGTCCCATTTTGGTAAAGCAGAGTCCCGTTCAATCGCAGATCGACACCGTTAGGATCGAAGGCAGGTCCGGCGTAACCAGCTGCGGAAACGATGCGGCCCCAATTGGGATCGGCGCCGGCGATCGCCGTTTTGACCAGTGGACTTCCGCCAACGGCCTGACCAATCAAGTAGGCGTCTGCCCATGTTTGGCACCCACCCACTGTAATCTCGATCAAATGCGTGGCGCCTTCACCGTCATCCACGATGCGCTTGGCAAGGTCAATGCAAACATCCCGCAGATGTTCGGCAAACCACACTTCATCTTCGTCAGACAACGGCTGGTCCGTCGCCACGCCACTCGACAACAAGACAACCGAGTCGTTGGTGCTTGTGTGGCCATCCACGTGAATACAATTAAAACTTTCCAATGCCGCTCGGCTTAGCAATCGCTGGGCCGTGGTGCTGTCAATCCGAGCATCCGTCATGATGACGGCTAACATGGTCGCCATATTGGGACCGATCATGCCCGATCCCTTGGCCATTCCCAGTAAGGAACAACTTTGACCACGGATGTCCAGCTTGTGGGAAGCAACTTTTGAAACGGTATCCGTGGTGAGCATGCCCTCAGCGGCCGCGGCAACATGCTCGGGACTCGAGCCCAATTGCGGTTGGGCCTCGCGAATCCCTCGCTCGATCAGTTCCATTGGTAGAGGCACACCGATAATCCCCGTCGACATCACCAGGCACCCGTCCGCCGACACACCACAAACCTCCCCCGTCAACTCGGTCATCCGCACCGCGTCGCGCATGCCTTGCTCGCCTGTACAGGCGTTGGCATTTCCAGAATTAATGATCAAGGCTCGGAAGTCTTCGGTTGGGGTACGCAGTTGATCCAAGAGAACCGGAGCCGCCACGACTTGGTTTTGCGTGTAAACCCCCGCGGCGGAGGCGGGCTCGGGGCAATAGATCAAGGAAGTGTCGTGTCTTTGCGAGCGACGCTTGAGACCACAGTGAACGCCGCTCAATTGAAAGCCAGCTGGTAGATGATATTCCATGTGCTGAATCAGTTTTGGTAATTTAAAGTGCCGTCGATTCGGAAAATCCAAACATCAGATTGAAATTCTGAACCGCTGCCCCGGACGCACCTTTGATGAGGTTGTCGAGGCAGCTGATCGTCATAATTCGGTCGCCGACCACGCGCGCGGTCACGTGGCAAAAATTGGTTCCGACACAATCCTTCGTCGCTGGTAAGTGATCCACCACACGTACGAATGGGGCGTTTTCGTAAAAGGTTCTGAGCACGTCCATCACCTGCTCTTCTGGGACCGTCTGGGCTGGCCGGGCATAAGCCGTCGTCAGGATGCCACGATCCATGGGGACCAGATGGGGCGTGAACAGCACTCCAACCTGGCTACCGCAAAAGTGGCCAAGAATCTGAGACATCTCGGGAGTGTGACGATGACGTCCTACGTTGTAGGCCGAGACACTCTCGTTGCACTCCGGAAAATGCGTAGTCAGCTTGGGTGTTCGCCCGGCGCCGCTAATACCGCTCTTGGAATCAAAAATGATTTCGGTTGGATCCACGATGCCTGCCTTGAGAAGCGGAGCCATCGCCAAGATCGCCGAAGTAGGATAACAGCCAGGATTTGCGACCAGCTGCGCGTCAACGATTCGCTCGCGGTAGAGTTCGGGTAATCCATACACCACATCGGCCATGCGCTCAGGATCTGGATGTTTCGTGGCGTACCAATGCTCGTACGTTTCCACGTCGAGTAATCGATAGTCGGCGCTAAAGTCCACGACCCGTGTGTCGGTCTCCAACACCGAAGCGATAGCTCCCGCGGACGCCCCGTGCGGCAAACAACTGAATAAACAATCCACCCGAGCCGCCACCGCCAAAGCATCAACATTTTCCAGCACCAAGTCTAATTGGCCAGTCAATTGGGGATGAATCGAAGCAATGTCCGTGTTTCCAGCCTGACGACTGGTCAACGTAACAATTTGCACTTCCGGATGTCGCAACAGCAGCTTGATCAGCTCCAACGCCGTATACCCAGTCGCCCCTAAAATGCCCACACGAACCATCGTGGTATTTCCCTGCTGTGCCATAGTGCCCAACGCAACCGTAATCAATAAAACTCAAGTCAACTCAATATACCCGCCGTATTGGGGACCTACTACAGTCCATCCTCGACCTGAAGGCGATGACAAGCGTTTGACCAGAATGTTCACCTAACCCGCACGTCACAAAAATTCAGACTCGTTCAAAATGGCGATCAATTCACCCAGCATAATGGCAGTGGCCCCCCAAATGCGGTGCCCCCGCCATTGGATATGGGGCGAGTTGAAATGAATTCCGTTCCTGTCACGGGTATGGATCCCAACATTTGCCTCGGAAACCAATTCAGTAACGGGCAAGTGAATGACCGATTCGACTTCCCGACGGTTAGGAACTAGGTGCGGCGGTCGATCCACGACCCCCACGATTGGCGTGACCACAAAATTGCTGTTGTAGAGATATATCGCGCTGAGTCGCCCTAAGACACGCACCTCACCTGCCGGGATCCCCAGCTCCTCCTGGCACTCTCGAGTCGCTGCCTGCTCGACGTTTTCACCAGTCTCGATCGTCCCGCCCGGCAAACTGATTTGTCCCCCATGCTCTTTAAGATGTTGAGGACGAAGCGTCAGGAGGAGATGCCAATGGTTGTCGGGATACAACAGCATCAACACCGCCGCCTTCCGCGCATCGCCATCCGCGACGCCAAAATACCGCCCGTAATTCAATTCTGGACAAAACCGTCGCTGAGCTTTTCGGCCCGGCAATGGAGCCGATAAAGCTGTTGCCAGTCGGGCGATCGTATCAGCTACGGAATTCATAGCGAATTGGCTAGTCGGTACACGGCAAACGAGGCGTTCTTGTACTGCAAATCGAAGCGATGGCCCTGCAAATCGATGTGAGAGGGCACCACCAAATGGCTGAACCGTACATGATCCACCAACCTTTCGACGGCGTCGAGATCAACCTTTCGAACATCGCCGGCATACAACCGCGTCGCCCGCACCAATTCGCGTCGGTCGCGCCACTCGAGAATTCCTTTCACGTCCTGAGGAATATCCTTCCAGCTACACAGCTCGCCCCGGTGTGCGTACCAACGGAAGGTCTGCAGCCATGGAGGTGTCAGTACCAAAGCGTTCGACCGTGTGGAGTTACGAAACCATTGGCAGACATCCCGCCAATCCCAAGAACTTTGGTTCGATGTCAGCGAGCTCCCCTGGCGTAGTCCCTGAAGCAACGCTTCGGGACGCGGATCCGAACGACGTGCTAAAAACACCTGCGTTAGAGGAATTGCCGAACACAGCAAGAGAGCCACCAGGCAAAAAGTGTGCTTGCTGTCAGATTTCCGCTTTTCCATTTGACGATTCTCCATTTGGAATGTGAAACTTAGCGCCGACAGCGCTAAACCACACGGCACCAAGGCATCAGCCAAACGAAACCAATAAAATCGCAAGATCATTGACGACAAACCTCGGTCATGCCAGCTGAGGCGATCTGCCACAACACCGCCGATAGCAATCGCCACGGCAAAGGTTACAAACCGATTGATGCGACTGGCCCGTTCGTCGCCCTCAGACGCACGCCAAAACACAATCCACACCCCGATGGCCACACCATGCGCAATCACCCTTGACCAGACAAAACGATGAAAGACAAGGTGATGCGCCAACCGCTGGTAAACATAGACGGTCGCTGCTTCGCGCGTTCCTTCAGGGTCGCTACCGAGCGTCAGCGCCACCGCCGGCAGTAGACCTGGCAGAGCGAGTAATCCACCACCTACCATCCACGGCCACATTTTGGAGACAGCACAACGCCCTTGGCGAGATTCGGTACTCCACGTCAACGCCAATGCGACGGCCGCCCAGCCACTCACTAAGACGTGAAACGTCGCTGCCAGCCCGAGCCAAATCCATGGCCTGGTCCAATTTCGACGAGCGACATCAGCCATTGCCAAAAAGAGAAAACCGTACGCCAGTCCTTTGGCCTCTACACCACCCACGACCCATTCGCCGGCCAGATGCCCCCAATGCCATCCAGCCACGGTAATCGCGGCTGCCCACAAGGCGCTGCCCCAAACGAGTGTCCACTGGCGACAAAGGCGATGCCAGCTCCACGCCAACCACAACCAAATCGCGAACCGGCTGATCCAAGCCGTGGTGGTAAGCGAAAAAAATCGAGTCAGCCATCCAAACGTCCAATAGAAAACAAGATGGGCGTCTGCCGAGTCGAGAAAGAAATCTCCGGGACACCACTCGGGATTCCAGTAATGCTTGGCCTTGCTCAAATAATGCGACTCGTTTGCCGCCGGCGGCTCGCCACCGGCGTAGACAAAGAACAGCAAAACGATCAGGCCTATCTCGATCCACTGGCCAATCGAGCCGTTGCGCAAATTCGTTTCGGTCGGAGTTTGAGCTTCCACGGACATCAGCGCCTCATGCGCGATGAAAACACAGAAAAAAAGAACACGGCGGCGGAAGGCATGGCGACTGAAAACACGGAGACTGAAAACATGACGACTGAGAACACGGGGACTGAGAACACGGGGACTGGCATTACAGCGGAGAAACGTCCAGAATTAACCAAGACCTAAGGTTAAAACACAAACAATCACAGTGACCATCCCCCTAAATTAAACTCCACTATGGCGATCGATAATTTTTCCCCCGGAAAACAGCTACGCAACGCCGCGTCGACGGGCACTCTCAAAGTCCCCGGCGCGCCCAACGCGCTGGTGGGCCGATTGATCGAATATTCCGGTTTTCCAGCGGCTTATCTTTCGGGTGCCGCGCTGTCGGCGGGCGTGTTGGCCCTTCCCGACGTTGGGCTGCTGACGCTGACCGAACTCACGCAACAAACCAACTACCTGACTGGGGCTGTCGAGATTCCAGTGATCGTCGATGCCGATACAGGATTCGGCGAGGCGGTTAACGTCGAACGCACCGTGATCGAGCTGGAATCAGCAGGAGCTGCGGCCATCCAGCTGGAAGACCAGGTGCTGCCAAAGCGATGTGGCCACTTGTCCGGCAAAGAGTTGGTTTCGAAGGACGAAATGTGTGCCAAGTTGCGGTCGGCAGCCGCCGCCCGCTCGGATGCGGACCTGGTCATCTTGGCTCGTACCGATGCCCGCGGGGTCAACTCGTTGGAGGACGCAGTCGATCGAGCCAAAGCTTATCTGGATGCTGGCGCGGATTGGATATTTCCAGAGGCCTTGGAAAACGTCGGTGAATTTGCAGCCTTCGTCTCCGCCATCGACGCTCCGCTGGTCGCCAACATGACCGAATTCGGGAAGAGCCCGCTGCTCAACTACGACGAGTTAGCCGGTCTGGGGTACGCTGCTGTCCTCTATCCGGTGACAGCCTTGCGAATTGCCATGCGAGCCATTGAAGCCGCCTTAGCAGTGATCGATATGGAAGGGAGCCAGGAAAGTCTGCTGGACCTCATGCAAGACCGGCAAGAACTTTACGATTTACTTGGCTACGATGAATACGACCAGCGTGATCGCGAGTATTTTGGGAGGAAAGAATCATGACCAGCAATGAACAGGAACTCCTCTATCGCCCGGGACTTGAAGGGATCATTGCGGGTGAAACGGCCATCAGCAACATTGACGATGGTCTGAGGTACCGCGGTTACGGAATAGAAGATTTGGCCGACAATACGACGTTCACCGAGGTGGCTTACCTCATCCTTCACGGTGAACTACCGACGCAGACCCAACAGGCGGAGTTCGCCAGCCGCTTAGCCGAGGCGGCCCGATTGCCTGGCGAGATCATCCATACACTACGAAGCATCCCCTCAGCCGCTCCGATGATGGACGTGATGCGAACGGGTGCCAGCCTGCTATCGCACTGGGATGTGGAAGCCGCCGACAACTCCCACGACGCGAATGTCCGCAAATCCGAACGGCTGCTCGCCCAACTCCCGTTGGTCATGGGCGCCTGCCACCGCCTGCGATCGGGCGCCGAGCCTTTGACTTGGGACGCCGATTTGTCCTTCGCGGCCAACGTAATGTGGTTAGTCAACGGTGCGAAGCCCAACGACAAACACATTGGCGCCATGGATGTTTCGCTGATTCTATATGCGGAGCACGAATTCAACGCATCCGCATTCACCTCTCGCGTCGTTAGCTCAACCTTGTCCGACATACATTCGTCGATCACGGCGGCGATTGGAGCCCTCAAAGGTCCGCTTCACGGTGGAGCTAACGAGAAAGTGATGGATGTTCTCGCCAAAATTGGCACACCGGCCAAAGCCGAAAGCTGGGTCCGCGAGGCGTTGGCTAACAAAGTAAAAATCATGGGCTTTGGGCATCGCGTGTACAAAACTGGAGATCCGCGCGCCCGCTACCTCAAAACATTGTGTGCCGAATTGGCGGCAGACACCAATAATCAAGCGATGGAGCAAATGGCCGAGACGATCGAAACCATTGTCCACGGCGAGAAAGGATTGCCTCCCAATCTGGATTGGCCCAGTGCCCGTCTTTACTATTACATGGGCCTACCGGTCGATCTGTACACACCGTTGTTTGTGGTCAGCCGAGTGACCGGTTGGTGCGCTCACGTCATCGAGCAGCACGACAACAACCGCATTATCCGTCCCAGGTCGAACTACACTGGTCCAACAGCCCGGCAGGTGGACCCTTTGAGCAAGCGATAATCGTCAGTCGCCTCTCCCGCTAGGAGAGGAGGGACACGCTTTAAAACAAAGCTCAGTCCGCGTTAACGCGTCAGGAACGGCGTCCGTATGGGGCGCGCGATGACGGCATCCAATAAAAACCTGGATTTCTCTTCGTCACGATCCCCCACCGATTGCTTTTCTTCGACCAATCGGGCTGGCTCCTCATAGGTCGAAAGCGTCGGTTGCCCGTCCTTAGCTTGCCCGTCTTCGGCCTTGAATGTTGGCCTCCACCTGCTGAAGAGCTGAGGCATCTTGATCGTCGGCAACTCTGGCTTCGAAAACTTTGGCAGCGTCGGTAACTTCCAGAACGATTGGGCGGCGACCAGATTATTGGCTACGGCCGGCGGAACGGAATCCGTGATGGGATCAGGCCGGATGCCTGGAGATCTGGGATTATCAGGTTTGTTTTGCTGGTTTATGGCACGCGTCACTTTACTTGGCGTTGTCTGCCGTGATTCTGGCAGGCTGTCGTCTTTGCGGGATGTCGCGTCGTGCTCGGCAGAGCCAGTCGTCGCGGTGTCAGCAACTTGTTCGAGAATCACAGAAGGTGAAGGGACGGGTGGCGGGTTCCATTGAACCGCAAACGGTTCCGGAAAGCGTCGGTGGAACATCCACAAAACGCTGAGCCGGCAAAGAGCACAGCACGTTTGACAATTCTTTAATACGATCTGGATTGGATTCCCCAGCGGATTCACTTAGGTCAAAAACGGCCGCCGCGTCGCACCCGACGATCAGTTCCGACAGGCTTCGAGGGTCGCTGGTCAAGTCCGCCATTGGCAGCGCCCCAATACGGCGCAATTCGTCGTCAATAGTTCGCGAATCGACCGACTCGTCCGAACTAACCTCCATCGAAGTGACGACAATCACTCCGGCCATCGATTCGTGTGTGGAGTATTTTCGGGCTAGAGTTTGCATCGAATTTCCCACCCTGTTGGAAAATTGATGCCGCTGCTTGTCAAAACGTATGGCGAAAACGTTATCTTGCCACAACTCCGTAACCCAGATGCCGAGCTTCGGTAGCCGACCGAGGCTTGGGAACCGACAGCATCATCGTTGATCGATTCAATAAAGACGAACGATTTGAAACCTTGTTGATCGAACTTGCGCAGTAGCAGCTCCAACAAATCGTAGGTGACGTCACTACGGGCATCCGGCCGATCGGGAGCGGCGGCTATCGCCTCGAGTGGGATGCCTGAGATGTCGGCAGGAAGGGCGACCGCATTGTAGCCCTGCTGCGCCATGCGCTGGATCCACTCATCGATCTTTTGATACAAAACTGGCCATTCAATCATCAATGACCCTTGGTCGTCATTCAATCCCAACGCCCTCCTTAGTCGCGCGCCATCGTACGAGGACACCAACAGGCGAGGTGTTTTCTGAATGCCCGAGTTCAGCTGGCTTTGGTCCGCATCGCCGACCACAACAACATCGTACACGATATGATCGATGGACGTCGTTTTCCTTCGGGTTAACTTGGAAAGCTCATCAACCCAGACTTCCAGTTTGTATACGCCCATCTGTTTTGGCGCAATCACCTGAAACGGTTGGAGTTGAAGAATCTGCTGACGAAGGTCGACTCGCTGATCTTGCTTGTCCCGCCAATGCTCGTCACCCCCGTCGGCGGATCGCAAGACGGCCGTTGCTCGCACGCGCGTGTCCGCGCGCAGGACGTCTGAGTCCACCCCGACTTGCATGCCGATCGGTTGCTCCGGAGAGACAATCAGGGATTCAAGGTCAAACAGGACCTCGACCTGGGCCGTTGCCTCCAGGGTAGTCAAGGCAACCAAACAAATGCCTGTAATAGCAAGAACGAATCGATTCACGGCGCTCCCCAGATCCATCACTTTCGAAAGACGCTATAGCCCGCTCCCGTCCAAAGCATCCCCGATGCCGAACCGCGCTGGCCTGCGAAATCCACCTAGAACGTCAATTCGACATATTCCGTGACATCGGACGTGGCTGGTCAAATAGACAACCTAAATTTCTGGGCGTCTTCAAAGAGTCACCCAAAGAATCACCCAAAGACTCACCGCCGCAAGCAATGCCTGCCAGCGAGGGCAAACCAGCTGATACAGCCCCCATCTCGCCAAACTCGACCGCCTCCCAATCGGCTCGGGCTAACGTCTCGTTTCGCTGGACTGGCACAATCGGAATAACCGATTCAAACTCAAATAGACAGCGTGTAGTTCGGTGGGACTTCGCGTCGTCAATGAATTCTCTGTCCGTCTTAGTGATGATCCGGATTTCAAACGGTGACACAATGAATCAATGCTATACGCCAAAATGCCTTTTTGCTGCCATCTTCCTTGCCGTGCTCGCACCTACGCTTTTCACAGCCCATGGCGATGAAGACCCCGATTGGCAGGGTCTGGTGGCCCCGCCTGAATCGAATGCCAGCCCGACTACCCCGCAGCCGTCCTCGCGCCGATCATCCCGTCGCCGCGAAGTCGAAAATGTGGATCTGCCAAAGGACAATCCTGTAGCCGCCGAACTTGCTACATCAGAAGCCAAGCTGCCAACCGCCGCTGAGTTCACGGAGTCGCAGTCAAATTCGGCAACCATCAATGAATTCATTAAATCGGAGCCTAAGCCGGCGGCCAACATGGCAGCTCAGGCGGGCTTTCAGCTCACTACCGATCGCGTGCTGCTTTCGACAAACACACCGGCGATCGATATTAAGGTGATCGGTAGCAAGGAAGTCGAAGTAGGCCAAAGTGCCCATTTTCAAGTTGTTGTGGCGAACTCAGGGAACCACGACGCGCGAGGCCTCTTCATTCGGCTGCGCATCCCTGAATCGGTAGAAGTACAGTTGGTGTCATCGACCGGTGGCGAAATCGCGCAACCCGGGAACAAGGAACAGACTCGTCAGATCGTGTGGCAGTTTGATGTACTACGCAGCCAATCACAACAGCGCATGGACCTTCAATTGCTCACTTCAGCACGCGAAGATTTTCAGATTCAAGCCGAATGGACGGTACTGCCAGTCAACCAATCAGTAGATATCCAGGCACGCCAACCTGAACTGGCATTGTCAATCAACGCGCCACCGAGTGCTACTTATGGAGAGCAGGCCGAATGCTCGATTGTGGTTACCAATTCAGGCAATGGCACTGCACGAAACGTCGTTTCGGATGTCGCTTTGAACGGAATTGTTGCCAAACGATACGAAGTGGAACAGCTGGACGAAGGCAACGAAAAAACCTTCTCGGTGGCACTAGCGGAACTTCCAGCCGGAGATGTCAAATTGACAGTCACCGCAACCGGCGATCCAGAGCTTCGCAAGGAGGCGGTCCAAACGATCGTCGTCAATCGGCCGGAATTGAATGTCGTTGTCGAGGGGCCACAGTCTCGAACCGCGGGAACCCGTGCCAGCTACAAAGTCAGGGTTACGAATTCCGGCACTCTGTCTGCTGTGAATATTCACGGCGTATTGGACGTCACTTCCGGCGTTCAAGTTATTCAGTTTCCTGACGGTGTCCTGCAACAAGAAGAGGGAATCGTCTGGAATTTCGACGAACTGTTGCCTGGCGAAGAAAAAACCGTCATCGTTCAATGCGTGCTGCCAAACCCAGGCACCCAATCGATTAGTGTTGGAATCGTTGACGCCCATGGCAATCGAGCCGAATCGGTTTCACGTACTTTGGTCAAAGCTAAAGCAAACGTGCATTTGACTGTGGAAAGCACCCAAGATACGCTAGCCGTCGGTGACGAGGTCACCTACGAACTCTATTTGGAAAACTCTGGCAGTCGAGCCGCGGACCAGGTGTCCGTGGTTGCTCAGCTGCCCAAGCACCTGGAGATGGTGACCACGGATGGGCTTGAGTCAACGATTGAAAGCGGAGCGATTCGCTTCAAAACCATTCCCAGACTCGCCGCCGGCGAGACGAAGGTAATTACGATTCGCACCAAGGCAGCTGCCGCTGGTACCGATCCGATCTATGTCGAACTTGCCGCCTTGGATCCGGACAAACGGATTGCCTATGAGAGCAAGGCCGACGTGCGATGACTCGCCAGGCCATCACGAATTCCGTGATACTTCATCAATGAACTCGTCAAGAGCCGTGTAATACTCCGCCGTTTGCGGATCGTTGTGCCGCCCGCCCCCGATGGTAATAAAGGTCTTGGGATCATTGGCGGCGGAAAACAGCTGCTTTCCCATCTCGTAGCGCAACATCTCGTCGTCATCGCCATGACTTTGCAGCAGGCGGCCCTGGAATTGCCGAATCTTGGCCACGGAATCCAGCCGCGTTCGCATCAGCAGGCGTGCCGGCAAAAATGGATAGTAGTGCGTTGCCATGTCAAACGTTGACGTAAAAGTGCTCTCCAAAACCAAGCCACGTGTTCCGTATTCGACGGCCAGGTCGACAGCCACCGCGCCTCCTAAGGATCTGCCCATTGGCAAGATATCCGACGTATCGATTCCGGCGCGACCGGCAAACGTTTCGCATGCCGCGCGACCGTCCAGCAAGATCCCTTTTCCATTGGGTTTTCCGTCGCTCTTTCCGTATCCACGGTAATCAAAGATGAAGACTTCCACGTCCAACTCGTCACGAAGCTGCTGCATAAGCCAGGCCCGATCGGCGAGATGGCCAGCGTTGCCGTGACAGAAAAGGATGTGCGCCCGTGGCTGCGGGTGCGGGAAATGCCACGCATGTAATCGCGTGCCGTCACCCGACTCGAATTCAACTTCCTCGAATTCGATGCCGACGGGCTGCCAATTGCCATTGGGAAAGCGACTGGGGAAAAAGATCAAGGATTCTTCAAAAAACATCAGCAGTAAAACCAGACCCAAATAGACAACCAAGGCGATACGAACGCAACGAAACAGCCAGGACCATCGGCCAGCGGGACGTCCTCGCTGGTTGTGAGAATTCTCATGCGGAGGGTCGCGATCGGTCATTGCAATGTGATTGTACATCACCTTCGATGATTCAGTTAATATCCAGAAAAACCCAATTTATCCGACGTAGCTAAAGTGGTAAGGCTTTGGCCACGATGTCGAAAAAGCCGAAGTCTTACGACTTCAGCTACCACAATACGAAAACTCGTTGACGTTCGCGGCAAGTTATGAACGTCCTCGCGTTCCCTCGCCCCTTGGAAAATTCGCCGTAGTGGATTGAAATGGAGTCTGAACTCGTCCCGTCATTCGGCCGTACTGGCATAAAACTCTATGAATCACGTCGCTTTTAAGTTACTCCTCGGTGCCGCCGTTTTGCTGATCGGCTGTAACGATTCGAACGCACCTGAGGTCGTCACCACGGAAACGGCTCCGCCGTCTTCACCGCTCCGGCTGCTGGTTGTAGAAGACCCCGAATTGGCTCAGGCGATCGTTCGAGTTTGGTCCAGTCGCTCCACGGTACCGCTGGAACTCATCGAGTCCGCCGAGCATGATTTCGTCACAGAGCTGGAATCGACGGATCTTCAAATCAATGCGGACGCCATCATATACCCGACACGATTGCTGGGTAGCCTGGCAGAGTCGGACTTGATCGCGCCCATGCCTGCGCGCATTCAAGGGAACGAGCAGCTGGCGATGGATGACATGTTCCCTCTGATTCGCTCCAGAGAATTACGATGGGGCGCAACTTTGTATGCGGTGCCGTTTGGGTCACCGCATTTGAGTTTCGTTTATCGCAGCGACGTATTCGAACAACTCGATCTTCGCCCACCCACCACCTGGCAGGAATTGGCTGATCTCTCACGACAACTTTCCACTCCCGAAGTGCGATCGTCGTTGCGAGGTCTAGTGGAAGAGACAACCGCCGTGCTGACACAACCATTGGCGGCTGGGTCGGCTGGAGCGACATTCCTGGCAAGAGCAGCGCCGCTGGTTGTCCACCCCGGACGATATTCGGCGATTTTTGATTTTCGCACAATGCAACCCTTGATCGGCCAACCGCCGTTCGTACAAGCGCTGGAAGCCATGGTTGCCGACCATCAACACGGTTCGCAGGCGGATTTAACGATGACGCCAGCGTTGGCCGCCAGTGCCGTTGCGGCTGGCCGCTCGATCATGGCAATTGGCTGGGTTGTTGCTGCTCTCGATGGCGACACCAGCGACGACGATGAGAAATTCCATCGCGTTAGCTTCGCCGAGATGCCGGGATCAACAATGGTCTATAGCCCTAGCACTCAGGCTTGGGAGCCGCGCGATCGAGAGTCGATGTTTCGTGTACCGCTGTTGGGAACCAGCGGTCGGGTGGGCAGTGTCCTTCGGCGGTCACGTCGGGAGCGAGATGCGTGGAACCTGCTGGTCCTATTGTCGGGCGCGGAATGGGGCTTGGAGATTTCACCGTCGAGTCGCCACACGTCCATCGCGCGGCCAACGCAAGCGACTTCAGTTGGCAAGTGGTTGGATGGACGGCTCGGCCCAGAGGCGATCGAGTCCTACAGCCGCGTGGTTACGGCGTCCCAATCGCGACGCGCTTCACTGTTCGTGCCTCGGCTTCCTGGTCACGACCGATATATGCAAGCTCTGGACACCGCGGTCAGAACCACCTTGGCCGGCGACGTAACGGCGGAATCAGCTTTGCAAACAGCCAGCCTACGTTGGAACGAAATCACGGACGAGATGGGCCGTGATCGGCAGGCACGAGCTTATCAACGCAGCCTGGGACTAGTACCTTGAGCCTTTGACCGTTGACGAATCAGCTCGGCGCGACAGTCGTTGGCGTCAATGCTCGAAGGATTTTCGCTAATCGTTAGGATATCGATAGTCGGTCAGTCCGCCGATACAAGTTCAAGCCGTGGTTAAGGTTTGTAGTGATCGCATGGCCCATTTAGCAACCCATCTGACCGGTTTCGCGGACGCCGCCCCTTGGTGACGCTGTCAGCATGGTTTATTTTGACGATATGCTGGAACAAAACTTAGGCCGGCTCTTTCCTCTGCGGTTGGCGCCCATCGATCTTTATTTCCAACTGATGGATCGTCCATCGTATCCGATGACTTTCGTCAGCCATTTGTATCTGACTGGCCAGTTGGATCGCGACGCTTTCCAAGCCGCCTTAGAGGACGCGATTCGCATTCATCCGCTGCTGGCAACGCTCATCGGTAAGGCGCGCAAGAATGAGACATGTTGGCTAGAAAATCCGAACAACGAACCACACGTCGAATGGTTAGCCGAGAACGAACCGTTTGTTTTCAATCAAGGGGAAGCTTTTGATCTCACCAAAGAGCCCGGACTCCGTCTTTGGGTTCGACAGGGCAGGGACCAATGCGAGATCGCTGGCGAATTCCATCACGCTTGTACGGACGGGACCGGCGCCCACCGCTTCTGGGGAAGCCTCCTCAGCGGCTATGGAATTCGCACCGCTACATCGGAAGAACGACCGACCTTGGCGACCTACGATCCACAACTTCTGAGAATCCGCCGCCGCAAATTGGCCCAAGACTTCAACCACGCGAGTTTCCTCAGTTTGGCTCGGCGTGCCCTCGGCTATTGGTGGTCGAGTTACAACAAAAAGGCCATACCCCTGGCGCTTTCCGGTCGAATTCCCGAAGGAGAAGAATCAAGTGATTCTTTTCCAGGCGTAATGACGCATGTCTTTACCCGACCAGAACATAAAAAACTACGTGAGGCCGCGTCCCGCCAGAGCGCGATGATGAACGATCTCTTGACAGCCGAGTTGTTCGTCGCGCTCAGCCAATGGAATGCGCGATACGGCAAACAGCGACCAAGTGATCGGCTGAGAATCTTGATGCCAACGGACCTGCGCGACCAAAATGATTTTTCCATGCCCGCGGCCAATATGACGTCGACGACCTTTTTGACGCGTCGGGCGGACCAATGCGAGCAGACCGATTTGATCGCCAACGTCCGGGATCAAACTCTCAAAATCAAGCATCGACAGGAAGGCAAGTTGTTAATCGATACGTTGATGGCGGCAGATCATCTTCATAGAGGGTTGCTCCCGTTCTTACTTAAGCAGCGGAATTGCCTGGCAACGGTCACATTCACGAACATCGGTGATCCGTCTCGGCGGATGCTGGACACCTTCCCTAGACATCAAGGGAAAATGGTTTGTGGCAACCTGACGTTCGATCGACTTATTGGTATTTCACCGTTGCGCGAACTGACACGGGCCGCCGTTTCGGCGATCACGTTCCACCGCGAGCTACTGATCAATGTGCGTTGTGATCCCAGATGGATGGCCATCGAGGACACGCGGGAGCTGTTGTCGCTTTACGTCGAGCGAATAAAAACACATCTTTAGCCCAATGACACAACGCCAAACCGACCTGGGCTATCCAGATAACGCGTCTGTTTTTCAAAATGGCCGGTCTTCAAAAGGTTGATCAGTTTGGCGCGGTAGCTCAGTTGGGAGAGCGCTGCGTTCGCAATGCAGAGGTCGAGAGTTCGAATCTCTTTCGCTCCACTTGTTGTAAGTCTTTCCGGTTGCTTCACTTAGCAACACCCTTCCTTTCGAAGGTGCGGCCGGGAATCGCGGCAAATGTGGTAGTCACTACCACATTTGCTCCCCGCCCTACCACGAAAGGAAGTTCTATCATGGGCTCAAAAGCCACTCGAACGCCCGGGTATCTTCTTCACAAGGCCACAGGCCAAGCCCGCGTGCGGATTCAAGGCCGCGACTATTATCTGGGTCGCCACAACTCACCGGAAAACTGGAAACGCTACCGGCAGCTGATCGCTCAGTATTTCGCGAATGACCAGGCCCCGTTATCGATTGCCATCAACGACTGCACGAGCGTTGCGGAACTTGTATCGCAGTACGTTGAGTTCACCGAGGAACATTACGCCCATAATTCAGACGAACTCTATCGGATCAAGGCCGCCATTAGAATCTTAATTGAGCACTATGGCTCCATCGGGGTGAACGATTTTAGTCCCAAGAAGCTGAAAGACGTCCGGCAGCGGATGATTGATCGTCGAAATTCCCGAACAGGGCGACCATTGAGCCGCAAATACGTCAATCAGTTGATAGGCGTTGTTAAGAAAATATTCAAGTGGGGCGTTAATGAGGAACTTGTCCCGGTAACGGTCCATATGGTCATAATACTCAGCCGACGCCAAAGCAATTTCGTATTCTGCTTTTGAGGGTCATCGGCTGCCGCGATCTCAGCCGATCTTGGTCGCTGGCAAGGACAAAATGGGGTTAGCGGCGCATGGCTGCGGTCTTCGTACAATAATAGCAGGGAAGGCCACGGCCGAGGCGTGAAACTCGGGTGCCATTTATGCCTTAATACATAATAGTCTCCGCCGGAAATCGGCCGGGAAAAGGGAATCGCATCCTAAGTCGTTTCTGGATAACAACTTAAGCTTGAATTGTTGAAAGGTCGAACATTTCAGACGCCACACGTGAAAATACGGCGGATCGAGAAACAACAGGCCAGTTACGCCGCCTCTCGATAATAATACTGAAGCAAGCCACCAAGCCTCTCGCGGCACTCGACTTTGCCAGTCGCCGTGCCAACTTCGTCGCCCGGTTCGATGATCCGATTGCCCAAGCCCTGGTGATTTCTCTCGGAGTGGTAATGCTCGATGTACGCAGTGACCGCTCGCCGTAGCGAGTTCTCGCCGAAGAAGATCATGCGGTCGAGAGATTCCTCTTTGATGGACCGATGGAAGCGTTCCAAATAGGAATTGAGGTTGGGCGACCGAGGCGGCAATCGCACGGGCTCGACACCTTCGCTGCGAAGCATCCCCCGAAACGATTCGCAGAACTTCGAGTCGCGGTCCATGAGCAAATGCCGCTTGCCATTGAGGAATCCATCCTCGAAGTTTGTCAGTTCGCGAGCAACTTGTTTCATCCAGGATTCATGCGGACTCGGCGTGCACCCAGCGAAGTGGACACGACGAGTCTTGAGTTCCATGACGAACAATAGATAGAACGTTACCAATCCTCCCTTCGTCCAGACTTCGACGGTTGTGAAGTCGATCGCTGCCAATACGTCCCAGTGTGCCTTGAGGAACGTCTTCCATGTGGTTTGCCGCTTCCTCTCCGGCGCTGGCTCGATGCCGTGCTGTTTAAGGATGTTGCCGACCGATTGATCGGAGATCTCGTGGCCCAGATTGGCCAAGGCACCTTGGAGGCGGTTGTATCCCCAAGTGGGATTCTCCCGGGCAAACTGCAGAACAAGATCGACGATCTCTTGCCCCACACGTGGCCGACCCACCGAGTTGCGGCGCTCGCTGTAGTCCTACTTTTTGGCGATTAACATTCGATGCCAACGCAGGATCGTGTCCGGCGCAAACAGCGTGCCGACTTCTTCAAGCATCTTCCGCCCCAGAATCTTGCCTTTGACCGCCAATCTACGCCGCTGGTCGTCGGAAAGCAGAATCCGCTTCCTACCGTGCGTCTCTTTCAGGATCTGATTCTCGGTCCGCAGGTAATCAATCACAATTTGCTGCTGGCGATTGATCCAAGCAGCAAGAATGACAAAATACAGCTGCCAGGGTCGCAGAACGAAATTCATGGGTATGCCAGCGGGCTTGAGAAGAGTGAGTCTTCACCATGGCGCCAGCCCGGATGCAAGTCAACCGTCCTTCACTGCCGGGTAGTTCGCTTTGCGACGACACCACCAGGTTGTTCTGCCTGGGTAAGGTGTACGGCGGCCGACTTCGGCCGAGATTCATTCACGGGGCCTCGTTCAATCGCTTTAATTTCCAGCATTTTTCGATCGGCTGAGTAATTTGACTCTACGCCGTGATCGGTTCCGGGCGGCCCGTTTCGATCGACCGCTCCAGCTGCCGGCAGATCAGCACCGATAACGTGCCGTCCCGCGGACCAGGACTGGCCGGCCGCCCCTGGCGAATGGCGGCCATGAATTCAGCCAGCAGGGCAGCGGTACCCACCTCGTGCGAGTTGGCCATCCGATCGACCAGATCCGGTGGATCGGATCGTTCGCCAATGTGGTGCAGCCGCATGCGACAGACGTGATCATAGATCGTGGCATTCGCGTGCGTCCCCACGACCTGCAAACACCATTTGGAGAGTAATCCACTGGTTGCGCTGGCACCTAGCACGATTGACGCGATCACACCGTTGTCCAGGGTCAACGTGGCGACCGCGTTATCGGGGGCTCTAGCTGGCAATCGTGGCTCCGCGGGGACAGGCCCCGGAGAGGCCTCTCCGTGGGCAGCACGGTCGCTGGATGAAAGCTGGGGCTCCTCGACGCGCGCGCGACGGTTACACCCGTCGGCGTACACCCGCACCGGCTCGCTGCCCGACACAAAGCGAATCAGGTCGACCACATGCACCAACGTGCCAATCAATGGGCCGCCGCTCTGGGCTGGATCGTGCGCCCAACCGGAAGCCTGATCGTCCGCGTCATACAGACACTGACCAATGACCAAAATCGGATGCGGCACCGCCTCTTTCGCCGCCAGCACGGCCGGCGCAAACCGAAATTTGAATCCCAGCATCAGGCATACCCCGGCCCGGTCCACCGCCTGCTCGATGGCCAGACATTCCTCCACATTCATGGCCATCGGCTTTTCCAGCAGAATGTGCTTGCCACACTCGGCCGCCGCCATCGCCAGTTCCGCATGGTTGTGGTGCGGCGTGGCGATGACCACGGTATCCACCGCCCCATCCGACATCACGGCCGCCGGATCACTCGTCGAGTGGTGCGCGCCCGTTTCTTCGGCCAGCTGCGCGGCACGTGCGAGATCGATATCGCAGCAGCAGACCAGCTCCGCACCCTCGGATGCGACGATATTGCGGGCGTGAATCTCGCCCATGAATCCACAACCAATAACGGAAAAACGAATGGAAGAGCTCATCGGGATTCCGTAATAACGGTTGTGGTTAATTCGACGGTGAGTTTAATATAATGAAAACCGCTAACGCGTGCGATCGGCGGCCTGCGGGCGAGGGTTCGATCAACTCGCGATTTTTCCAACGAATTTCAGGAAACACCGAATACGACTTCCAGAGTCGTTCGTGTAATCGATAAAATTTGAATGCCTCAACTATTTCATTGTGTTTGGCAGGAAGCACCTCGACCATCTCGTGGCTTCGTATCTAGACTATTATAATGAACTGCGTCCTCACCAATCGCTGGACAATCGGCCACTCACAGGAACATGGTCGGAGGTTGACGATCCACTTACTGCCGATGAACAGATCGTTTGCCATGAAAAACTTGGTGGGTTGTTGCGGCACTACGAACGTGTTGCTGCCTGAGCGAATCCTCCTTCCAGGATGACGGAGCCGATCTATTGTTGAACGAATCGTATTGCTGCGCGATTGGTTCCATCTCGGAAGCTTGGGCTGTTTGAGGGCATGGGCTGCAACACGGCGCTGCCTAGGCGAAAAACCGGTGGAAATGTTGGTGTTAAACTTCAGGGAAAACCACCCGCTACCACACTACCACTTTTTCTGTAAAATACCCTTAATGTTCGTTGCGTTTCGTATAGGTTTGTTAGTGTTTGCTAGAGTCGACGAAACGCTTTTTACCCTTGTTTTTTAGGGGAATAATCGATATTCCGGGTTCGGCATAGACTATTTTCGCAATGCAGAGGTCGGGAGTCCGAGCCTCCTCCGCTCCACTTTTATCTCATAGTCCACTCTCAATCCAATCGAATCCATCGTCTTGGAATTCGGCGAACGTGGCATCGACCGCAACCAAATGCTGCAGCGGTCGTCCATTGGCGGCAAGCAGGTCGTTGCCAGCCTCACGGAGCCACACGGGTTCTTCAATGTGCGAATGGACCGGCGTGGCAGACTGGTGCAACATGGCGGGCCAATGACGTGGCGTTAACGCTTGGGGCCGATCCATTATCGACTGCTGGTTAGGCAAGACATAAATTGCGTCGATGATCTGGTTCGATGGCAAAGCTGCGCGAGGAACACGTAGCTCGACAGTTTCGGAGGATCCTGGCGACAAATGGCCAGCAGCCAGATTCAAACCTGATGATAGGAACTTGTTCGCATTCCAGACATTGAAATCGCGAACATCTACGGACCCATTGGCATTGAAATCGCCAGTACACCACGCGGCGGAAAACGTGAATTGATGCTGGGCCCACACGCCAAAGTCCAAGGCGTCGACAGATCCGTCCAGGTTGGCATCTCCGCCAAGGTAGGGGGACGGTGATGCGTTGGCCGTTGCCGCTTCGGCTAACCAGACATCAAGATCTGCGATCGTGATAACCCCGTCCCTGGACAGATCATAGAGAGAATCCGTTGACCCGGCCGCGATCGCCGCCACTAACGCGTCGACGTCTTGGCAATTGTAGACTCCATTGTCGTCGAAGTCCCCATCGGCAACGAATTCGATGTTTAAAAGATACTCACCCCGACCGGATTGGCCTAGGACTTGAATCACGTGGGCACCATCGACCAGGGCGTCGATGCTGAGTATGGCATTCTTGCCGTCGAGAGAATCGTTGTCACTGGCAATCGGAATGCCGCTGGGGTCATAAACGATCAGCAACGGATCGAGACTGTTGGAGGAAGGTCCATTTGAATTGTCCAGTGGCGTGGACGTGCTGATCAGCACACGCGTGCCGGCAAGCACCTCCAGTTGATACACGTCACCTCCCGCAGAAAAACTGGAAACGACGTTGAATTGGTGGACATGGTCCGACCCGCCGCCGAAATCAGTCACACTGTTAAGCGAATTGCCATCTAAATCCAGAACCGACGAGTCACCGTCGAGAGTCAGTTGATACCGATCAGGCGGTAAGGGAACCGCCGCCGCTGCGATGTCCAGCGTCACGGTCTGCTGAGAAACATCCAGCAGGGGCGTTACCGCAAACACGATGTCGTCGCCGTTGCCTCCCTCGAAGATGTCGTTGGCTCCAGCGCCCAGCAGCTGGTAGTTTTGGGGGTCTTCCGCGGAAACCACCGTGACTGGCTCGGAGAAATCGACGATCAACTGTGTAATATTCAGATCTTCGACGGTTCTACTAGACGGACTGATAGCTATAACGGTTGGACCTTCTTGCGCCGAATTAGTCGGTATATCAGGAAACGTGGGTGATATCCCCAAAGAATTGTCACCACCTAAAGTCGACAGTGCCGACGCCATCGAAAAAGTATTTAGTAACGCACCAGTATCGGGATTAAGTTGGGAAACGTTGCCCGTTGTGCTATCGGCGACAAAAAGCGATTCATTGACAAAAGCTAAACCAGCCAGATTGCCAGCTGGTAAAGCAAACGAGTTCAGCAGCGTACCGGTCCCCGCAGCCAACTCAAACACTTGTCCCGTCGCCGCGTCACTCGCGAAAACCGTACCACGCGAACCAGCTCCCGTTACTCCACCTTCAATGGGAACCGAGGATGTCCAGCTTCCCACCTTCGCGTCCGTGGAGAGATCAATGAAAAACACCTCGCCGCTCACAGCGTCGCTCGCAATGAGTTGGCCGGCGAAGGCCCCTAATCCATCGATCCCACCACTTAGTCCTAGCGCGGAAAACGCATCACTGTCCAACAATTCCCCACTGTTTGGGTCCAGCTCATAAAGGATGTCGTCACCGCCAAAGGCTGAACCAGCTGCATAATAAAGGCTGCTACCATCAAACGCCAAGGCATCGCCGCCGCCCGTCGCAGACGTTGGCAGCCCAAAACGATTCAGCTCGACACCCGTCGTCGGCTGCAGCTCAACCACCTCGTTGGTGGCCGCGTCAACGCCAAACAAACGGTGTCCAATCCCCACGCTTCCTAAAAAGCCAAGCGCGGCGTTGGTATTGTCAAGACTCCTTAAGGGCGCAGTCAAAGCGTTGTTTGGTTCGCCTTCGAGCGTCAGCGATTCCGCAATGAAAATGCCATATTCTCCATATATCGTTGAGGTTAGACGGAGAGTGTAGGTATCGTCGGCGGGAATGACGAAGTCGAGAATGCCAAGCACGAAATTGGTCGCTTCCGCGCCGCCGCCAGGTTCCCCAAGTGGATTCGGAGATGCCGTTGCCAGTACATTGTCGCTACTGTCCAATAACTCCACAACTTGATTCTCAAAGTTGGCGCCGTCGTGGCCCACGAAGATAACATCCAAAAACTCGCCCACTTTTCCATTTAGCGTGAATTCATATTCGTCCACCTCTGGGACGACGGCCGTCAATCCTGGAACCAAGAGACTGACGTCATCGAATTGAATGAGTGCCGGCCCTGTCGACGCTTCCGGCACAATCTCTCGCAGGTGGACGCGCACGTTTTGGCCCGCGTAGGCTGACACATCGAACGCCTGTGTGTTCCATCCGAGGTCCGTATAGGGTTCGCCGTTAAGCGAGATCAAGTCGGTATATAGAATCTCCAACAATGCGTTGTCGGTGTCACGTAGGGAAATTTCGAGAACGCGATCCTGCGTACTCACATTTCCAAGACTATCGAACTGGATGCGGTGGTTCGTGGTCAACGTAGCCGCGCTGACGGCTGGAATCGCCACGTCTTGAAACAACTCGTATTCAAGGCCTGCGTCACCTGCAAACCCGTTGAAAGCGCTGAAATCGCCTTCCAGCGGATCACTGTCTCCTGAAAAACCTCCGCCGGCACCAGCAACTGCCCATGGCCCTGATGGATTCAAGCCGTTGTCAGCTGCCGTCCAGCCAACAAGATTTCCCGTTTCGAAGCCGCCGTTAACGATCAACTCCCTGGCTGTCAAACTTGAGGTTGGCAACGCACCAAGGCCAAACAAGGGTCCACCAGGTACGATGTGGTCCGCCAAGACTCCCCCGCTGTCCGGTTGGAGGGTGTAAAGATGTCCGGAGACAGTTGCCATGTACAAGTTTGAGCCATCAAATGCCAACCCTTCAATGTCCAACGCCGGCGGGGCAAACGAATTGATGAGTATGTCCGGAAAATTTGGATCAAATTCGTGGATCGAACCGTCACTAAAAAATCCAAATTGGCGGCCGGCATCGTCGCCTCCCAGACCACCGACCGGATTGATAGCCAATACGCCGTCGTCCAAATGGGTAAATGACGTGCCGGCATACCCTTCCAAGCGATCCACGTCCGCCGAAGCGTTCGCGGAAAAAATGAACGGCACCAACGGAGGTTGGTGCGTGACCTGTAGATCATCAATGTTGATGCCTGCGGAACCGACGGTTGCGTCACTTTGAAATTGGATGCGAACGTTGACCGGGCCACCGACCAGGGCCGTAAGATCAAAACGAGCTGTGCCAGCATCGAGTTGGCCATTTCCGTCGTAGGCCACGTCACCCAGCAACAAAAGCGGTCTCGTCTCATCGTAAGTAAACCCTTCAATGGGAACAATCAAATCCGCTGGTGAGTTAATGGCCTGTGAGCTGGCCTGTACGTTGACTCCATCAAACAGATCCTCGATCTCGGCCACGTAATCAAAAGTCAATTCCGCATTATTCACTTCCGTCAGATCGATTGTGAATTCATAAAAGGAATAGTCGTTGCTCCCATAGGCAATTGAATGCCCCATCATCAATGTGCCATTGTTCAAGTTCTCGTTCGTATCGTTGATCACAAAGCTACCCTGAACCGTTTCGCCTGGCCCCACGCCTGACTCGAAGTTTTGGTCGAATAGGGTGACGATCTCCTGGTGTGACTCAGTGCTCAGGCCATGGTACGGCAGACCTGTGCCAAACGCTGGAGTTTCCGTGGAAAGTACAGCACCCGTCTCAGGATCGAGCCGGTACAACGTATTCGGATCGTCGTCGGAATTGAGATAGATCAGACTGGCGCCCTGTTCGGCGATAGACAAACCGACATCGGTGTGGTTGGGCAAGAGGTTGCCCGGCGCCGAAAAACTCCCGACCACGATCTCTCGCGATGGATCGATCTTGACGATCTGACCGGAAGCTGGCTGCACGCCCCAGACCAGCGAATCCACGTTGACAGTCGGCGGATTGCTCAAGCCAACCGCACCGAATGCGCTAGAACCTAGGTCGAGCGAAAGTTCGTTTAATATCAATTCATTGCCATTGTCACTGTCACCCACTTGGTCTTCCAGGGCCGCGTTCCGAAAGATATCCAGTGAATACGTGGTCTGCGTCGAGCCGGTCACCTGAATCGTATAGAGGCCGTCCGCAAGAACTGGCGTGGCGGGTAGAATAACGTCCTCGCCAGGTGAGGAGGCCGAGAATACGCCGGGCATCTCGACCAATTCAACGCTCATAATCGAACCTGGGTCACTTGTGGCAACCCTCGCCGATACCGTCTCACCCGCTTCGAGAAAGAATGTGAAATCATCCGTGTCGTTAGCAAAGTTGGTAAGGCCTGTGTTTGCGTTGCTGCCAAACATCAAGCCGCCGAGCGGCTGGAGCCGTTCAAACGGCTGGGCGTCGGCAGTGGTCTGATCGACGTCAAAAGTAACGACGTAGTCGCCCCCAAAGATGCCGTCTCCCGTCGGCGTGCCATCCAAATCCGGTCCCAGCGATTCACCGTCCAGATTGTGACCAACCGCATCTTCTATTGCGTCCTCGCCGGATACCAAAGTTAAACTATAAATGCCCTCAGGAAGGAAATTGTAACCAACGCGCAATTCATCCGACAGCGGCAAGTAGGCTATCAAATCAGGGTCCAACGTACTGCCGGTGATCGTCTCGACCAAAAGGATGTCATCCGTGCTGGGTGTGAATGGCCCCTTGAACGCACTTGCCGTTTGGACCAGATCCTCGCTAAATATCGCCGCGAAAAACACTGGTCCCTCGTCCAGGCCGGTCGCAGGCAAGGGTGATCCATTCCAAAAGGTGCGTTTGATAAACGGAGCAGTGACGTCGACTGTGAAGCTGCCTGCAAAGCCTGCAACCCCAATCCCCTGCAGGTCTGTCAAAAAGCTGGCGTTGAGGTTCACGTTGTAAGTGCCCGTCCCATTGTTCACAGCCGGATCGACGTCGAATCGGTAGGTGTCTCCGTCGATTCTCGTGACAGCCAAAGCCGGCGAGCCGCCAATTAAAAGATCATCGGCTTCAACGGTCGTGTCCAAAACCGCTTCGGAGAAGTCCAAAGTGTAGGTTAAAGGGAACACCGGTAACGGCGATCCGTCGTCAGGATCCGCGTCCAATACGTAGGGTCCCTGGCCCAAACCTCCGGCACCAACAACACTCAAAAAGTATTCACCATGGGTTTCCCCTGCCGCGACGACACGTATTCTCCATGCCCCGGCATCCGCCGCGGTTACCGATTGGACCAACGACTCGTTTCCGGGTTGATTGGATGAGGCGACGAGCGTGCCGTTCGGATCGTACAGTTCTAGGCCGGGGTCAAGTTCATTTAAAAAATCGAACGGGCCGTCCGCCGGAGTCAGGGTCGCGATGGCGAGTGTGTCACCATCAATCGCCTCAAACTGATACCAGCCTTCCGTCAAGGTGTTTTCCAAGCGAAACGATGCGACTTCGGTGACCCAGGTGTTGGAGTCCGATGCACGTTCATTGAATACCCAGAACGTTTCGTCGTCGGTCGGATCAATTGAAAGACCGCTGTAATCACCCCAACGATTTCGCCCGCCAAAGTCGATTTTGACGTAATTTGCCTCACCGAATGCGTATTGAGTGACGGGTGAAGCGGTTGTGCCTGCCTGATCCGAGACCAAGCGTCCCGTGAACCCAGCTCCTAAAAATTGATTTGGACCTGCCAGGGCGAAGCCGATCCCCATGTTTCCACGACCATCGACGGCAACTGCCGGCATCCAGGCGTGAATCCCAGGGCCTGGGTCGACGTTGCCGGTCTGCACTAGTGTCGCACTGGCACTTACATCGACTTCATACCACCGCGCCACCGCTTCTTCATCGCCAATGGCTGGGTCCTCAATGCCATGAGCAAACCAGAGTGAATCGTCCCGCATGACGCCGGTCATCACGCGGGCATCCACCGAATCTGCTGGTTGGCCTCCTCCGAGTTGTGGTACGTCCTCTGGAGAGTCGTAGGCTGGAACGGTTAAAGTCGTGACGGTTCGCGTTGGAGAATTCAAAACATCGGCCACCGCATGGATGTTGATAGTCGTCCCGCCCAGCCGCGACGATTCGGCAAAATACTGAGTGGATCCCGTACCATATTGCAACGCGGGAAAGACACTGAAGCCGGTAAAGAATTCCTCGTAAAGCTTGTTTGCAGGCCCGCCCGCTAGGAGCGGCGCTTTCTCGATGGCTGTAATGCCCGCATAGGTCCCCGACCCTCCCAAGAGAGGGAAATAGTTTCCAGATACAAAGATGGCGTCCGCGCTCACACCCAGTTTAGGATAGTCGGGAAAATGAGCATCAGTACCCAATCCCGTACTGGTTGCATCATGAGTGAAGTCCAATTTGTATTTGTGCCAATCATTAGCGGTCGTTGGCGTGGCATCCGTTGACACGGCCAAGTACAGATTTCCTTCAGACTGCAGGTTTGCCACTTCAATCGCGATGGCGAAAAACCGATCGGTCTCGGCATCGAAGATCACCCACGGATCGAACACATTCGAAGTGGCCCCGACAACTCCAAAGAAACCATCCGGACCACTTAGGTCCTGCCTATAGAGCTCTGAGGCAGTCAACTTGTCGTAGACGGAGATGTCGGTGTTCACCATAGTGACGATCTCGCTAGGACCTGCCGCCGCAATCGGATCGGGCGGAATGAATCCCGTGTAGTCTGGGCCAGGAAAGCTGCTTACGATTGAAATGGGACCCAACAGCGGTCCAGAATTGCCTCCCTCACCAATCACATTTTGCAGATGACCGAAGGCGCCGTTGGTCCCGCTGATGTCCTGAGCATTTAAGAATCGATCACCTGATTCGGCATCCAAATCAGCGCCTCGAGTGACCACCAAGCTATAGGATTGTCCGTCCTGGCCGCTCACACGAGCGAAATAGGTATTCGGCAAACCATCTGTCGTCGTGTCCGTATATCGACTGATTATCTTCGAGACATTCCCTGTATTGAGACCGCTTGCCAGCAATGTCGTTCCGTCGATGCCAATCAGTTGAATCTCGAATTGATCGGACGTTTGCCCAGTTACCGCCAGCGTGGAACTTTCGCCGTCCATCAAAGTGAATTGGTAAAAGTCCACATCCGCCACCGACATGGTGCCCAAGGCGGCCCCTCTTGCGCCAGTCACTTCGATGAAGCTTGCGTTAATATCTTCTGCCGTAGCAGGCGTATCGTTGGATGGTCCCCCATGACTCTCCTCTTCTACCGCCGCGTTCAAGATGATTTGGGCCTCATACGTGCCAGTCGTCCCGGACAGCCCCGCTAAAGTTACGGTGTACGTGCCGGGGCCAGTCGTCGACACGGTCTGCAGTATGGCGTCGGCACCGACAACCGAAGCGGCCGCATTTCCGATCGAAACACCGACAGGATCGAATAATTCGATGTGACCTTGGAGTGTACCCTCAGTCTCTAGGACCACGGTAATAGTCTGCCCATCGTCGACAGCAATTGTGTAGCTATCGGTATCACCAGCGACATCGATCGCTCCGCTGACGATCGGATCGTAGATCAAACTGCCCTCCGGCAATTTGGGTTCAAACGGTCCGGGATAGTCAGCGGGCGGATCATTCGTCCTGAATCCCACGACAAAGTCCCCACCGTTCAAACCGTTACCGGAAGGAACCGTTCCCACGAGCGCAGGCTCGCCGTCGAGATCATTCCCCACCAAATCTTCAATCGCGCCGTCACCGCTAATAACCGTGAGCGTGAACAGATCTTCCGGCAAGCCCTGGTAATCAACCGTTAAGGTCGAGGTAACGGCGTCATAATTAAAACCGACCGCCGTTTGCAGCAAACTCAACTCTCCAATCAACACGATGTCAGATGGATCGAGGTTCGTCGCGTCGAGTTCTTCACTGAATTGAATGGTATACGTTAAATTCGGCGTTAGCAGGACGTCTCCCTCAATCACTGAAGACCCAATCACGATGGGAGCTATCAGATCAACACTGAAGTTGACGACAAAATTTCCACCGACCGCCCCGTCACCTGACGGAACCGTCCCTACAGCTGCTGCTTCCCCATCCAGATCATTCCCCGCCAAATCCTCAATCGCACCGTCGCCGCTAACCAGCGTCAGCGTGTACTGGTCATCCACCAGCCCCTGGTAGTCGACCGTCAAGGTGGACGTCAGCGCGTCATAATTAAAGGACGCCACCGAATGAGGACCGCTCAATTGCCCGACTAACACAATGTCCGCTGCGTCCAGGCTGGCGGCGATCAGCTCCTCATCGAATTGAACGACATAAGTAAAATTTTCCGCGGAGAGCGCTGCTCCTTCCAATAATGAGGACGACACGACGACCGGTGCCGTCAAGTCAACGTCGAAGTTGACAACAAAGTCACCTCCGGGCGCCCCATCGCCCGAGGGCACGGTTCCCACCGGCGCCGCTTCCCCATCGAGATCGTTGCCTGCCAGATCGTCAATCGCACCATCTCCACTGACCAGCGTCAGCGTGTATTGATCCTCCAGCAACCCTTGGTAGTCGACCGTTAACGTTGACGTCAGCGCGTCGTAGCTGAAACCAGTCGCCGTCTGAACGCCACTCGATTGTCCAATTAACACGACGTCCGCCGCATCCAGGTTGGTGACGTCCAGCTCTTCATCGAACTGGACCGTGTAGGTGAGATCGCCAAACGAAAGGATGTCTCCTTCCAGCAAAGAGGAGGTGACAACGATCGGACCGATCGAATCGACGTTGAACTGAACAACAAAGTCACCCCCGGTTGTCCCATCGCCAGAGGGAATCGTACCGACTACGGCCGCTTCTCCATCGAGATCAATCCCGGCCAGATCCTCAATCGCACCGTCGCCGCTGACGAGAGTTAGCGTGAATTGATCGTTGACCAGGCCTTGGTAGTCGACCGTTAAACTCGAGCTCAGTGCGTCGTAATTGAAGCCGGTCGCCGTTTGAACGCCACTTGTTTGACCTGTCAATACAACATCCGCCGCGTCCAGGGTCATGGCGTCCAATTCTTCATTGAACTGCACCGTATAGCTGAGGTCGGACGTGGATAGTACATCTCCTTCCAACACGGACGAGGCGACCACAATTGGACCCAGATCGACGCTAAAATTCACGACGAAATGACCGCCCGGCGTCCCATCGCCGGATGGGACAGTACCCACGGCCGCCGCCTCGCCATCCAAATTATTTCCCGCCAAATCCTCGATCGCGCCGCTGCCGCTGAGCAGCGTCAAATTATATTGGTCATCCACCAGGCCCAGGTAACCGACCGTTAGCGTGGACGACAGCGCGTCGTAATCAATCGAGGACACAATCTGGGGGCCGCTTGCCTGACCGATCAAGAGAACGTCGGCTGCATCCAGGCTCGTCGCATCCAGCTCTTCGTCAAATTGAACCACGTAAGCCAGAGTCGTGGACGAGAGCACGTCACTTTCCAACACCGATGAGGCGATAATCGTTGGCGCGGTCAAATCAATGGTGAAATTCACGACAAAGTCACCACCCGCCAGGCCATCACCCGACGGGACGGTGCCTACGGCTGCCGGCTCGCCATCCAGATCATTTCCTGCCAAATCCTCCAGCGCTCCGTCGCCGCTCACTAGCGCCAGAGTGTATTGATCCTCGACCAGGCCCTGGAATTCCAATGTCAGGGTGGAAGTTTGGGCGTCGTAGTTCAGCGCCGTCAACGTTTGAACACCGCTCGACTGTCCGACCATCATAATGTCGCTCGCATCCAGGTTGGTGGCGATCAGCTCTTCGTCAAACTGAACCGTGTAAGTGAGGTCTGTTAATGAGAGCCTCTCTCCTGCCAACACCGACGAAGCAACAACAATCGGGGGGGTCAGATCAACCGTGAAATTAACGACAAAATCGCCGCCTGCCGTGCCATCGCCAGAGGGTATCGTACCGACCGCTACGACTTCCCCATCGAGGTCGATCCCTATCAGGTCTTCAATCGCACCATTGCCACTGACCAGCGTCAGCGTGTATTGATCATCCACCAGGCCCAGGTAATCGACTGTTAGCGTGGAAGTTAGAGGGTCGTAGTCGAAGCTGGTCAACGTCTGGACCCCACTTGACTGGCCGGCGAGCACGATGTCGCCCGCATCCAGGTTCGTGGCGTCAAGCTCTTCGTTGAATTGAACCGCGTAGCTGAGGTCGGCTGTGGAAAGCACATCCCCAGCCAAGATCGAAGAGCCAACGACAATGGGGCCCAAATTAACACTGAAACTAACGACGAAATGACCACCGGCGGTGCTGTCGCCTGATGGGACCGTTCCCGCTGGTGTTGCTTCGCCGTCCAAATCAGTCCCCACCAAGTCCTCAAACGCGCCGTCGCCGCTGACCAGCGTTAACGTGTATTGGTCGTCTACCAGACCCTGGTAACCGACTGTTAAGGTGGAAGTTAGCGCATCGTAACCGAATGAGATGATGGTCTGAGGACCACTCACCTGCCCGATCAAAACGACATCCGCCGCGTCCAGATTCGTGGCGTCGAGCTCCTCATTGAACTGGGCCGTATACGTGAGTTGTGAGGACGAATGGACATCGCCTTCCAACACGGACGAAGCCACCACAATGGGTCCCAAATCAACACTGAAATTGACGGCAAAGTCACCTCCCGGTATGCCGTCGCCCGACGGAATGGTACCCACCACGGCTGCTTCGCCGTCGAGATCATTCCCCACCAGGTCCTCAATAGCTCCATCCCCGCTGACCAACGTCAACGTGTATTGGTCATCCACCAGACCTTGGTAATCAACGGTTAGCGTGAAAGTCAGCGCGTCGTAGTTGAAGCCAGTCACCGTCTGGGCACCACTTGCCTGCCCGATCAACACCACGTCCGCCGCGTCCAAATTCGTGGGGTCGAGCTCCTCATTGAACTGGACCGAGTAGGTGAGGGCTGAGGAAGAATGGACATCGCCTTCCAACACCGACGAGGCGACCACGATCGGTCCCAAGTCAACACTAAAGTTGACGGCAAAGTCGCCTCCAGGCGTGCCATCACCCGAGGGAACCGTTCCCACCACAGCCGGCTCGCCGTCAAGATCATTCCCGGCCAAGTCCTCTAGCGCTTCGTCACCACTTATCAGCGTAAGCGAGTACTGATCCACAACCAAGCCTTGGTAATCGATAGTTAAGGTGGATGTCAGCGCGTCGTAGCCAAACCCAGTTGCCGTCTGAGCGCCACTCGATTGGCCCGTCAACACGATGTCCGTCGCATCCAGGTTCGTGGCGTCCAATTCTTCATCCAACACAACCGTGTAGGTGAAGTCGGGGGAAGAAAGAACATCACCCTCCAGCACGGACGATGCAACGACAATCGGACCTGTCATATCAACACTAAAGTTGACGACAAAATCCCCTCCAGGTGTGCCATCACCCGAGGGAACCGTTCCCAACACGGCCGCTTCTCCATCCAGATCATTCCCCGCCAAATCCTCAATCGCGCCGTCGCCACTGACGACCGTTAGCGAGTATTGGTCCTCCACCAGGCCCTGGTAATCAACCGTCAGCGTCGACGTCAACGCGTCGTAACTGAAGCCAGTCGACGTCTGGACACCACTGACCTGCCCAATCAACACGACGTCGGCTGCACCCAAGTTGGTCGCGTCCAATTCTTCATCAAACTGGACCGTGTAGGTAAGGTCCGAGGAGGAAAAAATATTTCCCTCCAGCACGGACGAAGCCACGACAATTGGACCTGTCAAATCAACGCCAAAGTTGACGACAAAATCCCCTCCTGCTATCCCGTCACCCGAAGGAACCGTGCCCACTAAAGCGGCTTCCCCGTCGAGATGATTCCCCACTACGTCCTTAATCGCACCGTCACCACTGACTAGCGTCAGCTCATATTGATCATCCACAAGAGATTCGTACTGAATTGTTAGAGTGGAATTGGGTGCGTGGTAGTTGATCAGCGTCGCGACTTGCTCACCACTCGTCTGCCCGATCAACACGACATCGGCGGCATCCAGGTTCGTGGCGTCCAGCTCTTCATTGAATTGAAGGGTGACAGTGATGTCAGCAGTACCAAGCAAATCGCCTTCCAGTAACGAAGACGCCAAGATAATCGGACCTGTGAGATCAACATTGAAGTTGACGACAAAGTCGCCGCCAGCAGTCCCATCACCTGAGGGCACCGTCCCCACGACAGCTGCTTCCCCGTCGAGATCATGGCCCACCAGGTCCTCAATCGCACCGTCGCCGCTGACCAGCGTCAGCGTGTACTGGTCATCCACCAGCCCTTGGTAGTCGACGGTCAGCGTGGAAGTCAGTGCGTCGTAGTTGAAGCCAGTCGCCGTCTGAGCACCACTGACCTGCCCAGTCAAAACAACATCGGCGGCGTCCAGGTTGGTGGCGTCCAGCTCTTCATCGAACTGGACCGTGTAGGTAAGGCCTGCGGACGAAAGGACATCTCCCTCCAGCACGGACGAGGTCACCACGATCGGACCGGTTAGATCAACGCTGAAGTTAACGACAAAATCGCCGCCCGCCGTCCCATCACCTGAAGGGACCGTCCCCATCACGGCCGCTTCGCCGTCCAGGTCATTACCCACCAAGTCCTCAATCGCACCGTCACCGCTGACCAGCGTCAGCGTGTACTGGTCATCCACCAGACCCTGGTAGTCGACGGTCAGCGTGGAAGACAGCGGGTCGTAATTGAAGCCGGTCACCGTCTGAGCACCACTGACCTGCCCAGTCAACACAGCATCGGCGGCGTCCAGGTTGGTGGCGTCCAGCTCTTCATCAAACTGGACCGTGTAGGTAAGGTCCGCCGACGACAAAACGTCTCCTTCCAAAACGGATGAGGTCACCACAATCGGGCCGGTCAAATCAACACTGAAATTGACGACAAAGTCGCCGCCAGCAGTCCCATCACCCGAGGGCACCGTCCCTAAGACAGCTGCTTCCCCGTCGAGATCATGGCCCGCCAGGTCCTCAATCGCACCATCACCACTAACCAGCGTCAGCGTGTACTGGTCATCCAACAGGCCCTGGTAGTCGACGGTTAACG
>Ga0310121_10000525_pt1 | contig 41967 bp, 25 predicted proteins | sample CB27_Tmax_986_MG_FD_203504 | JGI IMG/M metagenome (GOLD analysis project Ga0310121, IMG submission 203504) | Marine microbial communities from Western Arctic Ocean, Canada - CB27_Tmax_986 | ecosystem: Environmental > Aquatic > Marine > Oceanic | place: Canada: Western Arctic Ocean | collected...
CGGGTACCTTCGTCGACACGCACAGTCTTGATCCGGCAAAAGTCATTCCGCACCTTGCGAATCCCTACCTGTCACGGAAACAACAGCGCCGACAGCTGGACCTGCTGGCACGAATGAACCGACTGGATATCGAAAGAATCGAACGGGACACGGCCCTCGAGGGCCGCATTGAATCCCTGGAGCTGGCCTACCGCATGCAGTTCGAGGCTCCCGAGGCGTTCGACCTGGGGCAGGAGTCCCAGGCGATGCTGGACCTGTATGGTATCCGGGACCAACCGACCTCCAGCCGCTTCGGTGGCAGATTGTTTGGTGGATTCGCCGAGGGCTGCCTGCTGGCACGACGACTCTCCGAACGGGGCGTGCGTGTCGTGCAACTGGGCTTCGCGCCCGATGTCGCCTGGGACGACCACGTCAACATCATGGCGCATGAGCCCAAAGCCAGGGATTGCGACCAGGCCATTGCCGCGCTGCTCAAGGACCTCAAGGCGCGCGGACTGCTGGAGGACACGCTGGTCGTGTGGGGCGGCGAGTTCGGTCGCACGCCCACGAGCGACCCCTCCGGCGACGTACCCGGCCGCGATCACAACCATTACGGCTTCACCACCTGGCTGGCCGGTGGTGGTGTCAGGGGTGGCGTGACCTACGGCGCCACCGACGAGTTTGGCATGCGGGCTGTCGAAGATCCTGTCCACGTGCATGACCTGCACGCGACCATCCTCCACCTGATGGGGCTTGATCACGAACGGCTCACCTTCCGCCACTCGGGACGCGATTTTCGCCTGACTGATGTCTCGGGCCGGGTCCTTCACGAGGTGATTGCCTGACGCCCACACCATGGTTCACCGAGCCGCCCGACCAACGGTCGACCGAATGTCCCGGCCGCGTCCTCAGCCACCTGGTGCCGCTTGCTCTGAACGGCGGTGCTTTTTTGGGGCGGGAAATTTCAGTGACCTTCTGATTTAACGAATGCTGAAGAACGCTTATGATAATTGTCAAACCTGATTCGGGTGACCCGCTGGAGAAGGCGCCGCCTTTCCTGGTCATTTTGTCGAAGACTTTACTTTTGCTCGTGGGAGGTTGGCGATGGAAAGAAGAAATTTTATCAAGTCCGCGGTGGCAACCGGTGTAACAGCGGGTGTTGCGGCAACCACGACGTCCAGCCCGACTGCCAGCCCGCAGGAAACCAGCCGGGCGAAGTACCGCGGGGGCATCATCGGTCTGGGCTGGATGGGTCTGTTGTACGACCTGGCCGACCGCATCCCGGATCGTTTCAAAATCGAAGACGTCAACCGCCCCACGCCGGAATTGGACATTCACCGCAAGTTCTACCATCACCAGCACCCGGGCAACGAAGGGCTCCCCACCAGCACCCGGGCAACGAAGGGCTCCCCACCAGCTACGCCGAGGCGCTGTTTAACCGCCCGGAAGTCGAACTGGTGGCCGGTGCCGACCGGGACAAAAACCGGCTCCAGGCATTCGGCGAGCGTTACGGGCTGCAAGCGATTTACACGGACGGCCTGGAGATGTTACGGAAAGAGAATCTGGACATCGTCGCCATCGCGACCAACACCAGGGGCCGGGCCTTCCTGACTGTCAAGGCGGCGGAGGCGGGTGCCAAGGGCATCTTCACCGAGAAGCCCATGGCGCACACCCTGGAAGAAGCGGACCGGATGGTCGGAATCTGCAAGGATCGCGGCATCCCGCTCTGCTGCGGCGCCATCACCACCACCCATCCGTCCTTCGAACGGGCCAGGAACCTGGTCCGCGACGGAGAGATCGGCGAAGTGTATTCGCTGGAAACCGCGGGGCCCTCGGCCCAACACCAGGGTTGGTGTTATTTCCTGAACAGTGAACCGGCCTGGGTGGTCGGGTCCGGACAGACCGTGCGGAAAGACGGCCTTAGCGACGAGTTCAACGGCCAGGGAATGCTCAGCACCCGCGACGGACAAATAGTTCACTTCCGCAAGGGGGCGCCGAAACTGCGCGTCAGCGGCAGTCGAGGTGAAATCACCTTCGATCACAACACGGGCTGGCGGATGTGGCAGAACATCGGAACGATGGACACCCCGGACGGGGACCAGCGACCCGTGATCGTGGAGAAGCCCTGGCCCTTCCCGCAGTTCTTACCACCCTACGGAGCCGTCTACTGCCTGGACGACATCATCCGCTGCCTGGAAGGGGACCTGGACGAACCCAAAAACTCGGGCCGTCGTGTGGCCATGGCGCTGGAAGTGGAGATCGCGTTGAAAGAATCTTCCCGGCAGGACGGGGCCCGCGTGGATCTGCCGCTCGAAGACCGCTCCGGGCGTCTCAACTACGACTGGTTCCGTTAAGCATCCTACTGGCGGCCTGGTGCACGCGTCGGATTCGGCCTCCCGGTGGCCATCAGGTCCGGACAGGTCCTTGCAACAGTTCGCCCACAATGGCAGCGTCGGTGGTGCGGGCGTCGGTCAGCGATTCGGCCAGGTTGTTGTGCCTGTAGGTCAGCCGGGTGTGGTTCAATCCGACCTGGTGCAGCATGGTGGCCAGCAGGTCCAGCACGCTCACCCGGTCAATCGTGGCCCGGTGACCGAATTCGTCGGTCGCGCCATGCACATGACCCGCCTTGAACCCGCCGCCGGCCAGCAGCGCTGTGAAGGCGTGCATGTTGTGATCACGACCCGTTCCTTCCTGCGACGTTGGCAGGCGTCCGAATTCTCCCACCCACACGACCAGGGTCTGGTCCAGTAGGCCACGGCGTTTCAGATCGGCGATCAGCGCCCCGGACGATTGGTCGGTTGCGGTGCAATCGGCGCGCAGGCGTTTGCGCAGATTCGTATGGTGATCCCAGGGATTGTGCGGCTTGTTCATGATTTGAACAAAGCGCACCCCGGCTTCCACGAGTCGCCGGGCCATCAGGCACTGCGTTCCGTACTCGGCCGTGGCCGGCTGGTCCAGACCATAAAGACGTTTGGTTTCGGCCGTTTCCTGTGACAGGTCCAGTTCCTTTTCCGCCGCAAGTTGCATGCGTGCGGCCAGCTCGTAGTTGCGAATCCGGGTTTCCAGATCCGACCTGTGCGGGTAACGATCGGCATACTGCCGGTTCAGCCGGGCAATGAGCTGCAAATCATCCCGGTCGGCTCCGGCGGGCAGTTCCCGGGCCGGGTGCAGGTTTAACACGGGCGACCCCTGCGGGCGAAACTCGGTGCCGCCATACAGCGCGGGTAGCCAACCGTTGTCCCACAGGGCAGCCCCCGCAGTGTTGTGTCCCTCGATGTCGGGCAGGACCACGTAGGAGGGCAGGTTTTGATTCTCGGTTCCCAGCGCGTAGCTGACCCAGCTACCCAGCGTCGGGCGGCCGAAGGCCAGTTTGCCGGTCAAGAAAATCAGGGGCGCACCGGCATGACACGGATCGAACGTGTACATCGAGCGGACGACACACAGGTCGTCAGCCAGCGCAGCCAGGTGCGGAACCAGTTCGGAAAACTCAATCCCCGCCTCACCGTATGGGCGAAACCTGAACGGGCTGGCCATCAGCGGCTCGCGCGGCCGTCCCTGCAGGCTGTCGATCCCCACATCGGTGCCATGCCTGCGCGCCAGTTCCGGCTTGGGATCGAACAGGTCCATCTGGCTGGGGCCGCCCGACTGAAACAGCATGATGACACTTTTGGCCTGGGCCGGAAAATGCCCCCGGCGCGGCAACAGATCAATCCGCCCGCCCGCATCGCCTGGCATCCGGGGCGCGGCCAACAGACCGTCCTGCTCCAGCAGTGATGCCAGGGCCACCGAACCCAACCCCAACCCGGAGCGCTGCAGGAACCGGCGACGTGAAAGCGAGTTCCAGTTGGTGTCCATCGTCTGCCTCATCCGATCGTTACTTCAACTGCGTCATGCCAGGTCCAGCCCGGGCCCTTCCACTCACTCGACATATAAAAATTCACTCGAATTCAAGACCGCGCGGCACAAGTGCATCAGGGCCCTGCCAGCCGCGTCGTCCTGCGACATTCCCTGGCCACGATACCGCCCGGTTTGTTGTTCTAACAGCTCACCGCTCCACTGAAGTTCTTCTGCCGACGGAGGGCGGGCCAGCGCGATACGAAAGACAAGGTCGATCCGCCGGGCAGGCGACGCGCCCGCCTCCCCGGCGACACGGTCGGAAAACAGGTCGGCTTGCTCCAACACTAACTCGTCATTCAACATGCTGAGTGATTGCAGTGTCACGGCCGAGACGTTCCGACGGCACACACTGCCGCCAAGTACCGGCTGATCAAACACTCCCAGCATGGTCAGGTGGTAGACCCGCCGCTGGAACAGGTAGACACTGCGCCGCCACTTCGCGCTGGGGGTGGGCAACCTGTCCATGTTGAAACTCGCCACCCCGTCACGAGCGTATTTTAACGGCACCGGTTTACCACCCAGGCTCCGGTCGAACCTGCCGGAAGCGACAAGCATCGAGTCGCGAATCACCTCCGATTCGAGTCGCCGCAAGCGCGACTTCCATAGCCACTGGTTGCCCGGGTCGACCTCTTGCGCCTGGCGGCCGCCCGCCCGCGGGACCTCCCTGCGCGAGGCCTGACGATACACACTGCTGCGCACAATGTTCCTGACCAGCGGCTTGACCCGCCAGTCTCGCTCGACTAACCCGGCAGCCAGCCAGTCGAGCAGGCCCGGAAACGTCGGCTTCTCTCCGGACATCCCCAGGTTCTCTGAAGTCGGCACAATGCCGACCCCGGTAAGATGTTGCCAAACGCGATTGGCGACCACCCGCGCCGTCAAGGCGGCGGCCGGCGTGTCGCGGACGGTCAACCAACGGGCCAGGGCCGTCCGCCTTCCGCTGCTGGCGGGCAGGGGTTTCACAAGCTGCCCGAAGGTCGTCTGCCTGCTGGAGAGCACACTCACGAATCCAGGCTGCACCTCCGGACCCGGATTTTTAAATTCGCCCCGTTCCAACAGGTGCGTGGCCGGAGGCGGCCCGACGTCGTAGGCGGCCTGAATCCAGCCATGCGTTTCCAGCTGCTGCTCGTGGGCCGCGATGTCGTCATTGATTTCAGCAAGTTTCGCCTGCTCCTGCTCGGTCAGCCCGTCCTGAATTTCCTTGCCACTGATAACCAACTCGTCCGCGTATTCCAGCACCAGTTCACGCTGCACCGCCGTCCGCTTTTCGACCGCCTCGGCCAGGGCGGCCTTGGTATCAGCCCGCAGCGACTCGGGAACCAGCACCAGCTTGAGATCCAGTAGTTGTTCTTCCCGGCCGTCGGTCACGGCGGCGCGCTGTTTTTTCAGGTCCGTAAGACGCTCCTCGGTGGAAGCATTGGCCGTGTCGATCCGGGCCTTCTTCACCGCCGAGACGGAGGGTGTGGCCCGCTGCTTGGGATCTTTCCAGTTGTCCACGTTAAACGCAGGCGTGATGAGCGAGAGCAGTTGATAGTAGTCACGTTGCGGAATCGGTTCGTGTTTATGATCGTGGCACCGCGCGCAGCGGAGCGTCAGTCCCAGCACACTCGTTCCAAAAGTCTCCATCGTGTTGTGCAGGAAGGCCCACTTGTAAACCGGCTCCTTGGCCGATTCACTGCGGTCCTCGGCATTTCTCCAGAAACCCGTGGCGGCCAGGGTGCTGACCATTTCAGGAGTGTAACTCTCGGCCGTTCGCCACTCGATTAGCTCATCGCCGGCGATCTGTTCGGCAAGAAAACGGGCGTAGGACTTGTCGCTGTTGAAAGCGTCAATCACGTAGTCACGATAACGCCAACGGTCCTGAATGAACCCGAAAATGCCCGTCGTGTCCCCGTCGTAACTCATGATGTCACTGTAGCCGACAACATCCAGCCAGTGCCTCCCCCAGCGCTCGCCGAAGTGGGGCGAGGCCAACAGGCGATCCACCAGCCGCTCGTAGGCGTCCGGCCTGCCGTCAGCCAGGTAGGATTTCACCTCTGCCGGAGACGGTGGCAGCCCGAGCAGGTCGAACCGCAGGCGGCGCAGCAGCCCGAGCGGCGGCGCGTCGGTAGAAAAGGAGAGTTCGCGCAGGGCGAGTTCCTGCAACACAAAGACATCAACCGGGCTGCGCAAGCGGTCCGGATGGGGGAGTTCCGGCAAGGGATCGCGGCTTAACGGGCGGAACGCCCAGAACTCGCGATCCTCCTGTTGAATCTGCGCCCCTTTTCTTGTCGGCTGCTCACTGGCACCGATCACTCCCGTGGCCAGACACATCGCCAGGGCGGCGCAGGGCCAGGGACCACCGTGTCGAATTTTGCAAGCTTGCAGCAGCCACAGAACAAACATCAGCCGGTCCTGTCGGGGTGTGTTATGTGGGTCGTTCGCAGTCGCTGACCAGTGCGGCCCACTCCTTTCGGAAACGACACAGCCACCTGGCATGGTCGCCATGGCTCAAACGTGGCGTTCCCTTGACCAAAATCCCGCTTGCCAACCGTGATTTCCCTGGTTCGGCACCGGTCCGGGAAAAAGTTACCACGCTGACACGAATTCTAGTCGGGCCACCCACGGATTGCCACCGTGCGCCGTTTTTCCGGGAAATCTGCGGGGCGAGTGAACGCTGAGCCGTGCCGGCGCAACGTCCAGACGTTCAGAAACAACGACCGCGAGGAACGACCATTTGCACAACCGGAACAGGGGAGGGCGGTGCTTCCGCCGCGCGACGTTCAGTCCGGCACAATCGCCAGGCGTGCGCCCAGGTAATATTTCTGGTGGAAGGGCCGCACGCCATACCGATACGCCGAACGGAGCCGATTGGGCGCATCGCGCCAACTTCCCGCCCGGATCACACGATTTTCGTCCGTGCCCGCAGCCAGCGGATCAATCCCGCCGGGTAACGTTTGGTGCTTGACATCCCGGCACCATTCCCAGACGTTGCCGTGCATGTCGTACAGGCCCCAGGCATTGGCTCGTTTCGTTCCCACCAGGTGGGCGTAGAGTTCTCCCGTGGCGCTCCCGGTCCCGACAATGCCGCCGTACCAGGCAAACTCTTTCAGTCGACTGGCGTCGTCTCCGCAAAAAAACATCGTCTGCGTTCCTGCCCGGCAGGCGTATTCCCACTGGGCTTCCGTCGGAAGGTGGTAACTCCAGCCGTCCGGTAAGCGGCCCGCTCCGCGTTCCTGCCTGTTCCACTTCCCGAGGAACTGTTGCAGGTCCTCGAAGCTGATGTTCGTGGCCGGGTAACGCGAGCCCGTGCGCACATGCTCTTGATCTTTCCAGGGACTCGTTCCCATGACCGACTCCCAGGCGCCTTGCGTCAGCTCGTGCTGGGCCAACCAGAATCCTTTCGTGAGTGTGACCAGCACCGCCGCCTCATCCGCGTTGCGTTGCGGCTCGCTGGCAGGACTTCCCATTTGAAATTTCCCCGGGGGGCACCAGACGAAGGAAATCTGCAGATCATTGAGCGAGCGGACCTCGCCCGCCCGCTGGCCTGGTGAAATCTTTTGGGCCGACCCGGCTCCCCAGGCCCCCCCCGCAACCAGCCCGCTCAGGCAGACGGCACGGACGACGGACGCAATCCAGAAACGCATACACGTTCTCCTTTACACGTTCTCCTTTCCACCCGGCGGAACATTCGTACCGAACCGGTCCCGGGGACTACGGCCTATCCTAGTAAATTTGGCGGCAGGAGTCACTGCACGAGAGGCTGTGGCCAAGGGGCCGATAGTGTAGAGTGAGCGGTTTCCACCTGGTGCGCTACCCGCCCGACTCCCGGGCGGGCGACAGGCAGAACAACAAGGAAATTTCCCGGCCGCCAGCGGCCAGCACCGCGCAACGGATGCATCAATATGTCGCACACCATCAACGCGCTACGCCTGCTGGGCGAAGCCACCATCGACCTGGCGAAACCCGGCGGTCCGGTCACTCGAAATCTGGACGTCCGGCAACTCGAACTGCCGGATCCGGGTGCGGGGGAAGTGCTGATCGAACCCCTGTTCGTCGGCATCTGCGGTTCCGATAACAGTGCCAGCCTGGGAAAGCCGAATTTCTCCTGGGTCCAGCGACCACGGACGATCGGCCACGAGTGCAGCGGTCGCATCGTGGCATTCGGCCCGGGCGCGCAAGCCGACAGTGGCCTGCAGGTGGGACAGACCGTCTGCATTGTTCCCATGCGCGGCTGTGGACAACCCGGCTGCCGGGGTTGCCAGCGCGGCAGTCCCAACTATTGTCGCAAGAAGAGCATCTACGGCTTTCATTGTGACGGCGCCATGGCAGAAAAAATGGTGGTCGAGTCGCAGCGTTGCATGCCACTGCGCGAGGGGGTATCACCCCTGGCCGGCGCCGTGGTCGAACCACTTTCGGTGGTCGCCCAGGCCATTCATCGCAAATGCCACATCCAGCCGGGCATGGACGTCGTCGTGTCCGGTTGCGGGATTATCGGACTAATGGCCGCCGAACTGGCCCGCGCCGCCGGCGCGCGCGTGGCGGTGACAGGCATCCAACGCGATCGTAACGTGCGTCTGAAACTGGCCGAGCAGCGCGGTTTCATTCCCATCGTCGTCTCGTCAGAAAATCCGCTCCACCAGCAACTCCAGGCAGGCGTTGAAGACCTGGAGGGTCGCCAGTTCGGCGACCCTTGCGAAGCGGGCACCGTCGACATCTTCATTGAATGTTCCGGCGCGCCGTCCGCACTGGGAACGGCCGGACTTTCCGTCCAGTTGGAGGGCACCATCTGCGTCATCGCCACCTTTGGCGCCGAAGTCTCCTTCAACGCGACGCTGTTCACCAGGTCGGGACAGGTCATGAAAGGACTCATGGGGTCCAATCGGGCGGACTTCGAAATCGCGCAGACATTACTGCAGCGGGGCGTCTTTCCCGTCGAAGTCTATTCGCGACAATACGGGTTCAACGACGCCATGCGGGCCATGGAAGATTCCATCCTGGCCGAAACCCCCAAGGCGCTGCTGGCAATCAATTGACAACCCGTGCTCTCACCCGGACACGGCTGACACCCATCCCATCGTCAATCCAACAGGTAAACCCGCGAAAGAAACCAACACCATGGCCCGCATCTTCATCACCGGTGGTACCGGGTGCATCGGCGCGTCGACCGTGCAGCAACTGCTGCTCCACGAGGACGTTGAGCAGCTCCTCGTTGTCACCCGTTCCAACAACCCGCGAATCCTGCACCTGTGGCTCGGAGAGGCCCTGGACGGGCGCATTGAATTGACGGCCGCCAACATTGGCGATGCGAAAGCAATCCAACAACTGCTCTCCGACTTCCAACCGACCCACGTCATTCACCTGGGGGCGCTGCAGAGTCCCGCCTGCGACGCGGACCCGCGCCTGGGAATGTTGGTGAACGTCGAGGGAACGTTGAATCTGTTCCAGGCAGCAGCCGAACTGGCCACGCCGTTAAAGCGATTCGTGTTCGCCAGTTCGGCCGCTGTCTACGGCAAGCGTTCGATGTATCCGGATGCAACGGTTCCCGAGGACGCGACCCTCGCACCACCCAATCTGTATGGCGTCTGGAAAGTGGCGGGCGAACACCTGGCGGCCCTGTTCCACCAACAGACCGGCGTGCCGGTCGTAAGCCTCCGCCTGAATACCACCTTCGGTCCGGGGCGCGACCAGGGAAGGACGTCCGCGCCCACCGTGGCCCTGAAATCAATTGCGCTCGGTGCTCATGAGGGCCGCGTGATCCCGTACCGCATGCCCTACCGGGGCCGTGAAAACTACCACTACGTGCAGGACGTGGGCGCCCATTTCGCCGGAGTGGCCCTGTTACCCTTCAGCGGAATCGCGAATCTCAACATCAAGGGACAGACCATCGAGGTAGCCGAGTTCCTGCAAATCGCGAGTACGGTCGCCCATGAGATGGGAATCGGAGCGTACTGCGACCTCGGCCTGGTGGAGGACGCCGCTTCCAATCTGTTTGTTTGCGATTTAGAAGACGCGGCCGTAGAAACCACGTTTCCCGGTCTGCCCAGAACCGAGATCAAGACGGGAATTGAAAAATCCCTGTCGATCTTTCGCCAGCAGGCCGCTGCCGGGGCCCTGACGCTACCTTCCTGATCTGACGAACCACGGCCCCATAAACAACCCCCGGGCAACACCGAGCTGACCTCACACGGCGCACCGGGGAGACGACGATGCCCACCGCTTGAACTGGCACCCCTGCAGTGGATTTTGTGCTGCAGCCGTTGCGACCACCTGTCACGCCTGCCCCGTCCGGGTTTCACCTGCGCCCGGGCTGCAGGATGCTGCTGTCCGGCTGACTTCTTCTGGTCCGAAAAAATCAAGGTCCGCGGGGCATCCTCCCCAGCTCCGCGACTTTTATTCAACCGCCGCCCAAGATATGCTAACATCAAACCACTGAATCAACAGGCTGCGCGTCCCCTTGCGGCGCGACGGCAGCGGCACTCATCCCAGGGAGGCGAAACCATGCCAAGTTCTACCCCGAGGAAAGCACCTGACAAATTTCTGTTGCTGACCGTGATCGCCTGCGTCGTCTTTTATGGAACCGCGCACCTGGGCAGGTCCACCGGGGCTTCCCCGTCCCGAGACTCCGGACCAACAGCCGGCCGGTTGCTCCAGTGGAGCGGAATGGACCGCGGTGTCTGCGTTGTGCTGGGTCCTGACAGCGACGTGGCGTTGGAGTTAGCCAGGGATAGCCAACTCCTGGTGCATGTCCGCGACCCGGCCGCCGAAACCGTCACCCGACTGCAAAGGCAAGCCGATGAGGCGGGCTTCGGGATCCAGCGACTCGCATTGGAACAAGGCCGTCTTGACCGACTCCCCTACGTGGAAAACATCGCGGACTTACTCGTCGCCCAAGCCGTCACCCCACAGTGGCTGCAAGTCACCGACGCAGCCGAAGTGTTACGGGTACTCCGCCCCGGCGGGGTGGCCCTGATCGGTGCGGCCAGTCCGGACGACCAGGCGCAACTCAAGGCGTTGATGGCCTGGGCCACGGCGGCCGACAGGTTGGATGTCGAAGTCGGCGAGAATCTCCTGGATGGCTGGATCAAGTTTGAGAAACCGGCCCTGGCGGGAGTGGACGAGTGGACTCACTGGGAGAAGAGCCCGGACAACAATCCTGTCTCGACCGACCAACAGATCAAGGCCCCCTACATGACACAGTTCATGGCGGAGCCCTTTTATATCGGCATGCCCTCGGTCACGACCATTGCCGGCGGACGCACCTTCCTGGCAATCGGCCACATTGCTCACCACCCGCGCGAATGGAACATGCTCAACAAGCTCATCGCGCGCAATGGTTACAACGGCACGGTGCTGTGGGAACGGGACTTACCCACGGGGTACCTGGTGCACCGGAGTGCCTTCGTCGCAACCGACGACACCTTCTACATGATGGACGGGGACCACCTCCTGGCGCTAGACGCCCGGACAGGCCGGCAGGAAACGGAACTTCATATCCCGGGCCTGGCAGGCGAGTGGAAATGGATAAGCATGCAGGATGACGTCCTCTATGTCCTGGCCGGCGAGCCCGGCCCGGGTGCGGAAATCACCAAGGGCGACCGCACCTTCGGCGGCTGGAGCTGGAGCGACCTCAGCAAGGGCTATTATGGAAAACGTATTTCGTTCACGCTGGGAGACACGCTGGCCGCCTACGACCTGACCCGCGGGCAACTGCTCTGGAAACACACGGAAGGCACCCTGATCGACGCACGGGGCATGGCGATGCTGGACGGTCAGCTGTTTCTCTACTGCCCGGACCGGCACCTGCGCTGCCTGGCGACCAAGTCGGGCCAGGTGCTCTGGACGAACAACTCGCCAGAGACACTGGAACTGATTGAAGAGCCCGGCAGGGGACTCACCTCGACCCCCGGATTCCGCACCCAGTGCATTACGGTAGCGACTCCACGGGCCCTGATTGTTCAGGGACAGACGCGGATGAACGTCGTTGCCGTGTCGACCGATAGCGGCAACTTCCTGTGGACAAAAAAGAAAATCACCAACAACCCCAACGCCATTTTCGTCGACGGCCATGTCGTGCTGGGAGTGGGACCCGGGGGCAACCATGTCGTGCTGGATCCGGTCAGTGGCGAAGTGAAGGAGGAGTTGCCGTTTCAGAAGGTGGCCTGTACCCGCCTGACAGCCAGTACGGATTCGTTCTTTTGTCGTGGCGAAGGTTTGCTCCGGTTTGACCGGCAGAGCAAAAATGTCTTGCTCGACGGCTCGGTACGTCCGGCGTGCAATGACGGGGCAATGCCGGCCAATGGCCTGCTGTACCTCGGTCCCTGGCAGTGCGATTGCAACCTGTCGCTGATCGGGCGTGTTGCCAAGTGTTCCGCCGGCGATTTTCAGTTTGGTACGATTGCCACGGAGGATGAGCGCCTGGAAATCCACACGGACGACCTGGCAGGGGTTGCCAGTCTGCCGGTTTCCGGCGCTGACTGGCCCACGTATCGGGCCAACAACCAGCGGAGCGCGGGCACGCCGGCCCAGGCAGCCACCACGGTGACGCAGCGCTGGCAGCACACACCGTCCCGGCCACAGGTACCGACCGCTGCCACGGCTGCAGGTGGCTTGATCTTTGTGGCCGGCGAGGACGGCAAGGTGCGCGCCCTTCACGGCGACAGTGGTGAAACGTGCTGGGAGTACGCCACATCCAGCCCGATCAAGTATCCCCCCACCATCTGGAGCGACCGCGCATACATCGGCTGTGGCGACGGATGGGTTTATGCACTGGAGGCCGCAACGGGCCGCTTGCTCTGGCGTTTTCGAGCCGCGCCCAGCGAACGACACATTGTCATGTACGGTTCGCTCACGTCGACCTGGCCGGTCAACAGTGGCGTACTCGTCGAAGACGGCATCGCCTACTTCGCCGCAGGCATCATCGATCACGACGGCACGCACGTTTACGCCCTGGACGCGGTGACCGGCCAGATCCTCTGGCAGAACAACTCGTCGGGTCACCTCCATGCCGAACTCCGCAAGGGTGTCAGCGTGCAGGGGAACCTCACGATCCGTGGGGACCAGTTGCTGCTGGCCGGGGGCAACCAGGTTTCACCCGCGGCCTATGACCTTGCGACCGGACATTGCCTGGCCGACCCGATCGAGGACGGGTATCCGAAAACCAATCACGGCAAGTTCGTCGGCGTCTTTCAAGACCACATTCCGATTGCCGGCGGCAGGATTCTCTACTCCTCCCCGGAAAATGTCTCCACCAAAGGAAGTTTTCTGGCGTACGGCGGTGATAAGCCCTACCGCGTCAACTACGGAGGAGTGCCGCCAGCCTGGAACGAACATACGTTTGCCATGGTGAACTACAAGCACGGCCGCCTGACCTGCTGCGAGGCGGACAAGGTAGCTGAGTTGATTGAAACAACACCCGGTAGCGAAGAGAAACGCAGACGTTCGACGGTGGCCGGGTCCCTCTCCTCCCTGCAGGCCATCCGTTGGCAGAGCGACCTTGATCAAGCGAACAAGTTCGAAGCAGTCTCGCTGGCTGTCAGTCCCGCGACGATTGTGGCGGTCCTGAAATACCAGTCGCGGCATCGCGCGCAAACCCAGTGGTACGTGGTGGCATTCGACGGGGAGAATGGTGAGAGCCATTTTGAGCAGAAACTGACCTCCGCGCCCCTGCCCGATGGACTGCTGGTGGACCGGGACGGACAGATCGTCGTGTGCATGCTCAATGGTGAAGTGCAGTGCCTGGGTCCCGAAAACTAGTTACCGGAAAAATTCACACCAAGGCAAACTCAATCTCTCCCGTACCCGGGGCCGCCTCGCAATACGCACCGTTTCCCAGTCCCGTTCACCGGCGCGCAGCATCGCCGAGAAAAACACCTGCCCAAGGAGCAACCGATGAAACGCCTGCTGGGACTCTTGCTGCTGGCAGCAGTGTTGGTATGTGGTGCGCGCGGCAGTGCGGTCGCAATCGAAAACAGTCAGGACCAATCCAAGGGTGTGGCGGCTGATCCGCCTGGCGGAGCCAGCGGCGTTTCCGCCATCCGGAAGACCATGGCAGCTGAGCAACTTGCCTTGGGCGATCCGCTGCTGAACAGCCTCGGCATGGTGCTGGTTCCGATTCCCGCGGGTGAATTTCAGATGGGCAGCCCGGCGGAAGAGAAGGGTCGGGAGTACGACGAAACCCTGCATCCGGTGCGAATCACGCAACCATTCTATCTGGGCGTGCGTGAAGTGACCCGGGAGCAGTACGAGCGCGTGATGGGTCACCATCCGGGTGATGTCCAGGGCGAGACAAAGCCTGTTACAAAAGTGAGCTGGAACAGCGCGGTCGAGTTTTGCCGAAAGCTGAGCGAACAGGAAGGCCGGGAATATCGCCTGCCGACCGAGGCCGAGTGGGAATTCGCCTGCCGCGCAGGAACGACGACGTCCTACAGCTTTGGTCACGATGATACCCTTCTGGACCAGTACGCCTGGCACACTGCCAACTCGGGTTTGACGGCGCACGCGGGCGGGCAGAAACCGGCCAACCGTTGGGGCCTGTACGACATGCATGGCAATGTGTGGGAGTGGTGCCAGGACTGGATCGGCAGCTACCGGGCCGGCGTCCTGGTTGTTGACCCGGCAGGTCCCGCGGAAGGCGCCTTCCGTGTGTTGCGCGGCGGGTCGTTCTTCTCTCCGCCGAGGGATCACCGATCTGCCAATCGCAACAGCGACCGCCCACCCAGCCGCTACAGCAGCACCGGGTTCCGCCTGGCCAGGACGTACCACCTGTCCCGTTAAACACTTTACCCATGCCCTGCTGCAGTCGTGGTGGTTAGAGTATTTTTAGATTTTGAAACGATGCTGGCGAACAGACCCTCACCCCCACGCTGTTCTGTCCCTTTGGATTCCCGGCAGCCTGCGGCACCAACCGCGCCTTACCCACGGCATCGCTTGTTTGGTTTTCCTGCTCCCTTGAAACCCGGTGCCGAAACGATTGGAAGAAAAATCGACCGGCAAGCTGGGACGAAATCCCTGAATTCATTCCTGGCGGGTGCGGCGATTCAGGATCGCCTGGGGAGAAGTCAACCATGTCCGCCCTGCGGGCTGTCGAGAGTTCAGCTGCCAACCGCGGCAAAATCGGCGCAGCGTGCACAACCCGAAACGCCTGCGAGGAGTGCTTCGTTGAAGAGACAGCCGGATGAACCGGAGAACACGAACCCAGCGAACACCGCGCTCATGAAACGGGGTGCAAAACATTCGCCCGTTTCCCGGCAACAGGTTAGTATGAGGGGAGGGTGGCCGAGTTCCAGGTCACCGGCAGCGACCCCATTTTCTCCGGCGGAGAGGGTTTGATGCGGTTTTTCCGATCCCGGCGACAGCAGGCAAGCAGTGACGCCAGGCAACGACGGTTGTCGATGGAGCCGTTGGAAGAGCGCCGCTTACTGTCTGCCAACCTGGCGCTGATCGATGCCTACCTGGTCGATGGCCAGAACAACGAAATCACTTCTCCCATCCTGGGAGAACGCATCGGTGTGCGGGCCGTGTTTGAAACCACGGACCTGCCGGCAGGTGCCCAATACACTCTTGATTACACGATCGATGGCGTCACGCTCAGCAACTCCAGGTTGACCGTGGGTGCAGGCGAGGCCTTTGCCAGTTACAGCGTGGCCAAGACCGGCTGGCACGCGACAGCCGGAACACACACCCTCGTCGTGCAGATCGACGCCGGTGACTTGGTGGCCGAGTCCAACGAGGCTGACAACACGCTCTCCTTCAACTTCGTGCCGACGACCGCCAACCCCCCGGCGCAGTTGATCTGGCCGCTGGAAGGGGCGCCTTTCACGGAGCTTTACATCAGCAACTATGTTGACGTCGACCCGAACGGTGGCATCCTCGATTACACGGGTAACGACGCCAGTTACGACGGACACACGGCCTGGGACATCGGCGCCGGAAACTTCCACGAAATGGACCTGGGAGTCAAACTCTACGCGGCCGCCGCAGGGACGGTCAGCCATGTGCACGACGGTGAATTTGACCGTTACACCAGTTGGGGGTCTCCCTCGCCCACGGCCAACTACGTGAAAATTGACCACGGTGACGGCTGGCAGACCATCTACTGGCACCTGCGGCGCGATTCGCTGCAGGTCGAGGTGGGCCAGGAGGTGGAAGCAGGAGATTTCATCGGCCACATGGGCAGCTCCGGCAAGTCGAGCGGCGCGCATCTCCATTTCGGTCTGCGACATCACGGCCGCGTCGTGGAACCGGCCATCGACGCGGACACCTACTTCGTGGATCCGCTCCGCTACGTGGGAGACGCCCCCACGGTCTACCTTTCGGGCATCACGAATTATTCTCCCAGCGCTCATTCCAAGGAACGGCCCTCCGATGTGGAGGTCTTTCCGCAAACCAGCGGGCAGACGACCTACGTGTGGGCACGGTTTGCCGGGTTGCGCGAGGACGACCTGGTGCAGTACGTCTGGAAGAAGCCGGATGACACGGTTCACGTGATCGCTGCGCTCACAAGTTCCCAGGATTATTCCAATGCCCACTGGTGGTTCAGTCGCAACTTGCCCACAGTGCCCGAGTTGGGCACCTGGAAGGTCGAATTCCACGTGAACGGCACCAAGCTGGGGGAAGACAGCTTCCAAGTGACGGCCAATGGTGCTCCCGAGATCCTCGTGGAAGAGGCGGGAGCCATCGTGCTGGACGAGCGTTACACGCCACTTGATTTTGGCAGCGTGAGCAAGAACGCTGCGAGCCCCACCCGGGTGTTCACCGTCACCAACCACGGTGACCAACTGCTAACCCTCGGCGCGCCCATCCTTCCCGCGGGCTTTTTGCTCAGCGAAGCCCTGGCCGCCAGCCTCGAACCAGGTCAGTCGGACACCTTCACGGTGCGACTGGCAACCGACACGGCCGGCTACTTTGCCGGACAGGTCCGCTTCACGAGCAACGACGCGGATGAGTCGGACTACAATTTTTCCGTGGAGGGACTGGTCGATGCCACCCTCTCGAGTGAACTGGTGCTGGGGATCTCGGAGCGTCAAGCCAACGAAGGTGATTCGGTTTTCGCGAACGTGCGACGCCTGGGCAGTACGGCCAGTGCGCTCACGGTGACCCTGGCCAGTGCCGATACGAGCGAGATCAGCCTGCCCGCCAGTGTGACAATTCCGGCCGGTGAGGAAAGGGCCATGTTCCTGGTGCAGGCCGTCGCGGATTACCAGCCGGACGGCGACCAGGTGACGAGCATCTCTGCCAGCGCCACAGGCCATGCGACAGCGCGCAATACGCTCCGCGTGATCCACCAGCAAACGACTCCAGCGCAGATCGTGTCGGTGACGCGCGACGATGGAAACCCGACCGACGGCACCCTGGAGACGCTCGCCTTCACATTCGACCAGCCGGTGAATGTAGACGTGGGCGCCCTTTCGCTGTCGAGCGCCTCGGCAGGTGGTGCGCCGCTCGATATGACGGGCGTCGCCTTCTCCTACGACGCGGCCACCCTGACGGCCGGTTGGGATTTCAGCGGAGCGGCTGCAATCGATGCGGGATTCTACACTGTCCTTGTCGCTGCGGCACTGGTGACTGACGACTCCGGCACTCCCCTCGATGGCAACGCGGACGGCATCCCGGGTGACGACTTCAGCGTCGACCTGCTGGTTGCCAGGCGGGGTGACAGCGACACCGATGGTGACGTTGATTTGAGCGACTACAACACGCTGGCCACCCACTTTGACCCGATCGGTACGGGGGGACCCTACTTGTGGTCGGACGGTAACTTCGACGCCGACAACGACATCGATCTCAGCGACTACAATGATTTGGCCAGCCACTTTGACCCGTTGGGCTATGACACGTCGAGTCCGGCAACGCTGGCCGACGCTGCACTCGAACCGGGCGAACCGTTTCCGGGCGAGCCGGAACGCCCCTGGCGGGTCCAGTTGGGTTCCCGACAAAGGCTCTCCAATCCACCGCTGTCAAACGGGCCCCACGGACCGCGGCCTACGCTGACGGCTGCTCAGATCGCCTCGTACGAAGCCGCCTTTGCCCAGTACGAGCAGGACCGCCAACCGTCGGGCACTGCGGCCGGCGCGCGTTGGCTCGGCATTTCTCTGGCCGAACAGCTGCGGCAGCGCGAAACGGGGCGCGTCCGTGAACTGTTCGCCCGGTAGCCCGATCGATAGGCCGTGCTACTGATTTGCGGCCAGCATCGCGTGGTCACTGGCTGAGGCCGGTGGTGGTGGTGCGGCACCTGCGGCTTCTCAACTTACCGCGCCTGATCGGCGCGATCGATCACACACCGTACAATGACCGCCACGCCAGCGCTGTCCGACACCGCGACTTACACCCCTCGCACATGCAGTGTTCCATCGATGTCACAAGTCATCACCCGTCACCGTTTACGTTCTATCGAAACACTGCTGCTGGCGCTGATACTGCTGGGAACTGGCTTTCAAAATCTCGTCGGCGCCCAGGTCATCATCCACGGGGGCGGCAAGGTTTACGACGGCCTGGGAATTCCCGTCCGGCCTTACTCGACATTCCCGTCGCTCATCAAGTGCCCCGACGGTTCGCTGCTCTGTTACGATCGGCGCAGTACCGACAGCGGAAGGACCTGGAACCGCAGCGGTAAATTCGGGTTTCCACTTGGCGACGCGACGCACCCCTACCGCGGACCCACCACCACGCTTTCCGACGGCACCATCCTGGTCTTCGGCCGCTACACCCAACCGCACGAACGCCGGGCGGATGTCTTCGTCACCGAACTGTTTCGCTCGGGAGACAACTTCACCAGTTACGGCGGGCCGATCCGGGCGCAGTTCCACGTGCCGCACGTCGTGCCAGGAACCGACGAGTACGGTCAGCCTGCCAACGGCCCCTTCCTCGAACAGTCGATCGTGGAGTTGCCCAACGGGGACCTGCTGGCCACCATGTGGGGCTGGCTCACCCAGGACCGGGCGCCCGTGGACTACCCGGATCGCTGGGCCAGGTGGCAACTCAAGAAGTCCCGCGCCCTGCTGGTCAAGTCGCAGGACCGGGGACTGAACTGGCACTACGTCAGCACCATCGCCAGCGACCCGCAGGTCGGCCCCGAAGGATTCCGGCTGCCGACACTCGGATTGCTTCCCGATGGCCAACTACTGAGCGTGATGCGCAACGGCGATGGCGGCCAGCCTCTCTGGTCCACCCGCTCCACCGATGGTGGCCACACCTGGGAACCGCTCGACCGGATTGACGTGGACGCGGGAACGGTCAGCCTGCTCGTACTGGCCGACGGCACGGTGCTGATCGCCTTCGGCCGACCCGAACTACACACCCTGGGCAGCAGCGACGGCGGTCGCACCTGGGACATCGAACACCGGGGTGACCTGGGCACCCAGTCGACCGCGGCATTCACCGGTCGCGTGGCGATGATCGAGACCTCACCAGGGCAAGTGCTCGCCGTATACAATGACGTGACAGAGTTGACGGCTCGCCTGCTCCGCGTGACACGGCAGTAGCAACCCGGCATTTCCAAAGGAGTGAAACCCCATGCCCACAGGTTACCAGCGGACCGCCACGCTCCTGCTGCTGCTCTGCCTGGGCGTGACCCGCGCCGACGAACCGCTGCACGATCGGTCGCTCCAAGTGAGCGTGTCACCCGGCGTCCTGATTACTGCTGACAAAGAAATCGGCCATGTCGTGAAGTTAGGCGACGGCTCGTTGTTCATCAAGGGCTTTCGCTCCAGCGACGGCGGAGCCACCTGGCAGAAGATGCCGGAGCAGGTGCGCAAGACCTACCGCGACGGGTTCTGGCATGGCCAACAGGCCTCCTGCGTGCTGGAAGACGGCAGCTACCTGGGCATCGGGATGATGTGCGAGATGCCCGACCTGAGCAGTGCCACCTTCAAGACGTACCGCTCCGGAGACCACGGGCGAACCATGACAGGCCCGGTGGATGCCCCTGTCGATCATCCCCTCAGCACCGGCGGCTATGTCGAGACGGGCGAGTTCCGCGCGGGCACCTACGTCAACCGCATCCTGCAGACCAGCAACGGGAACCTGGTGGCCAGTTGCTACGGCTGGTGGCGCGGAGACGAAACCTATTCCATGCTGTGGAAATACGTGCCGGAGTTGGGGATGTACAAGTACCGCTCGTGGGTCATGGGCTCCGCCGACCGCGGGCGTAGCTGGAAGAACCTCGGCTCTCCCGGCTACTGCGACGAACTGGGACCGGAAGGCCTGTGTGAGCCGGGCATTACTGAACTGGCCAACGGGGACCTGCTGATGCTGTTCCGCAACGGCGAAGGCTCGCAGCCCTGCTTCCAAAGCCGCTCCGCCGACGGGGGCCTCTCCTGGAGTCCGCCCGAGCGGCTCCGCGCCACCGGCTGCGCTCCCCAACCGCTACTTTTGTCCAACGGACTACTGGTCGCCAGCCACGGACGCCCCCGCTACTATCTCTGGGTCTCTCCGGACGGACGTGGCCGGCAGTGGACATCGCAAACCCTCATCGGCGACGGCACCGGCTATAGCTCCATTGTGGAGGACCAGCCCGGCGAGCTGGTGTTTGTGGGGCACGGGCGCACGACAAGTGGCCAGGAAGGACTCATCGCCTGGCGGGTCCGGGTGCATCGCTCCGGTCAGGTCAAGCGGTAGAAACGGATCGCGTTGTCATGAAACAGCCGTCGCTGCTGGACTGTGGGGCGGGCCGCCACAATTTCCCGCAACGCATTGACCCACTGGTCGAACCGGGCACCGAGCAGGCAGGCGGGCCAGTCTCCGCCGAACATCACCCGATCCGGTCCGAACGCATCCAGACAATGGTCCACCACGGGGGCCAACTGGTCGGTTTCCCAACCTTCGGGGGCGTTGGCAACGATGCCGGAAATCTTGCAGACCGTGTTGGACTGATCGGCCAGCCGTGACATGCCCGCCTTCCACCGGTCCGCGTCGTGAAGTGGTTCCTGACCGCCACGGGCCCGCTCTGAAAGGAACGCCTTCGGATCGGCCGTCCCGCAGTGGTCGATAACGAAGCGCACCTCCGGGCAGCGCGTCACCAGTCCCAGCGCATCACTGAGTTGCGTGGGCTGAATCGTGATCTCGAAATGTTTTCCCAGTTCGCCCAGGTACTGCACGGACCGGATGAACTGCGGTTGCAGGCAAAAACCGGCGGGCGTGCTTTCCATCAGCCGCCGCAGTCCCTTGATGTGGGTGTTGTCTTTGAACTGGTCGATGTACCTTTTGAAACCCCTGGATTCCGGTCGGCCGGAGATCACTCCGCCAACGGTCGGATGCTTGGGATCCCGGCAGATGCTGGTCACAAATCGGGCCTCGTCGGTTTGCTGCGCCGGCTCGACATCCACTTCGAGGTAGATGGCCTTGACCACATTCAGGCCCCGGGTGGCCGCCAGGTAATCGGACAGGTAGAAGCTGCGGTTCAGGAACGCCGGCACCGTGGAAAGCCATGGCAGGCTAAAACGATCGAGATCCCAAAGGTGCTGGTGGGTATCTACAATCGGCAGGCTGGCGCCTGGCGAGGCGACTGCCAAGTGACCGCCACTGGCGGCGACGGCGGCGACTGTCGTGGTCAGAAAACGGCGGCGATGCATGGCCGCAAGTTACCAGTTGCAGGCAACCTGGACAACGGGCCGTCGCGTTCCCGAATTTTCACAGTCGGCCGGGACAAATTCCGGGTTCACGGACCGCGGCCGCCGTATCCTGTTGCCCGCCCGCCATGCTAAGCTTAGAGTCCGACTGCCGGGCGCACCGGTTCTGTCCCCTGGGTGACCGGCTGGCTTGCCACTGGTAACCTTTCCTGACGGGAACCAAACAATGCAACCCTATCTTGATTCAAGTGAGGTGACCCACGACGGCGCTGAATTGTTACATCGTGTGCAGCGGGACGGATACCTGTTCCTGCCGGGACTGTTACCCGCCGGGGTCCTTGAGAAGCTCCGCCTGCAACTGCTGGAGATCGCCCACGATGAGGGCTGGGTCAAGCGGGGCACGCCACCGGGTGAAGCGATCGCCGACCTGGATGGTTTCTGCGTGGAACCCGAACCCAAATACATGCAGACCTACCACCGGATGTACCGGCTGCAGGAATTTCATGCGCTGCAGCACCACCCACAACTGGTCGGCTTGTTCGAGCGGATATTCGACGAAGCGGTCCTGACGCACCCGCGCCTGATCGGACGGACCATCTTTCCGCAAAAGGAACAGTATACGACACCACCCCATCAGGACTTCGTTCCGATTCAGGGCACCCCCGATACCTATTCGGCCTGGTTCCCGCTCGGTGACCTCACCCCGGAACTTGGCGGGCTGCAATTGGCCGCCGGCTCGCACCGGGGGGGAATTTACGAATTTGAGCCCGCGCTGGGCGCCGGCGCAATGGCGGTCAAGCAGGACTTCGGAGATGCCTGGGTCTTCAGCCAGATGCAACAGGGAGACGTCTTAATTTTCCACAGCATGACCGTGCACAAGGGCGTTGCTTGCACCGGCGATCGCTTGCGGCTCTCCATGGACGCACGTTACCAGCGCGCCACCGAAGCGGTGAATCCCGCCAGTCTGCTGCCGCACACGCAACCGGACATGACCTGGGAAGATGTGTATCGAGACTGGCCGGAGAGCGAACTGAAGTACTACTGGCAGCGTTTTGATTTAACGGAGAAACCGTACGACAACAGCTACCACCAGGAACGGGACCGGTTGGCCCTGGAAATGGCCGAGCACGGTGATGTGCGGGCGCGATCTGTGCTGCAACGGATCGTCGCCCGTGATCCGGACCAGGCGAATCAGACCAGGGCCCGGGATCTGCTGGATCGGCTGGACGCGACCGAGTAACCAACGTCCGGGCACATCTTGCGCGAAACACTTCAGAGGACACCATGGTGCCAGAAGGAGACACTGATGTTCAAACACCCGACTCGAAGAGATCTTTTGCAATCGGCAGTGGTGGGGGCCGTGGCGGCAACCGCAACGGAAGCGTCGGCCGACGGCGAGGCGGGACGTTCCAGCTGGGCGGACCAGGCGACGGTGACGTTCGAAAGCCTGGGCGTCAAGCATATCATCAACTGCAAGGGAACCGTCACGGTGCTGGGCGGGTCGACCATGCCACCCGAAGTGGTGGCGTCCATGGCCGAAGCGACCAGGCATTTCGTGGACCTGTTCGACCTGCAGCGCAAGGCGGGTGACAGGATCGCCAGCATGATCGGCGTGCCGGCAGCGATGATTTCCTGCGGCGCGGCCTCGGCCATCACCTGTGGCACGGCCGCCTGCCTGCACCGCGGGGATGCCGAGCAGGCCAACCGGCTGCCCGACGTCACGGGAATTCCCCACAACGTCATCCTGCAGCGTGCGCATCACGCCTATGGTACGCAACTGTGGCTCACCGGAGCGCGGCCCGTGTGGGCCGACACGCGTGCAGAACTGGAACAGGCAATTCGGCAAGAAAAACCCGCCATGATGTTCTTTCTCAACCGGGCCGATTCCGAGGGGCAGATCCGGCGCGGCGAGTGGATCGAGGTGGCCAAAAAACACGACATCCCCACGCTCAACGACGCGGCGGCCGATGTGCCTCCCGCCAGCCGCTTGAAAACCTACGTCAAAGAAGGTTTCGACATGGTGATCTTCTCGGGAGGCAAGGGGCTGCTGGGGCCTCAGTCGACCGGTTTGTTGCTGGGTCGAGCCGACCTGGTCGACGCCGCCTGGATGTCGATCAGCCCCCGTGGTGGTATCGGCCGCGGCATGAAGGTCGGCAAAGAAGAGATCATCGGGCTGGTGGCCGCCGTCGAGCGCTACCTGCGCATCGACCACGACGCCGAGCGCCGCGAACTGGACACCCGCGCCGCTTACCTGACCAACACCCTCAACACACTGCCGGGCGTGCAGGCCAGGATCAACGTTCCACCGGTTGCAAATCGTGTCCCCCATGTGACCGTTCAATGGGACCAACAGGCACGTGGCAAGACTGCCGGGGAGGTCATCGGGGAACTGCTCACCGGTGACCCGCCAATCGCCGTCCTGGGTGGCGGTGACCGGTTGCAGATTTCGACCTGGATGTTGCAACCCGGAGAGCACGTGATCGTGGCCAACCGCTTGCGCGAAATCCTGGGTTAGGCTCTCTGCACTACGGCGGCCGAAGCTGGCAACCACCCTGCCGTCCAGTTACAATCCAGTGCGCGGCCGTTGCACGGAACCTGTCGCGCGGGGCCTGTTGTAACCGTTCCTTGAGCGAGTAAGGTGAATCGACGCATGAAACGTGTTATGCTGAACAATGCTGGCCGGGTCGCGGGCTGCATCCTGGCTCTGTTGGGCGCACTCGGCGGGGCAGGGCGGGCCCGGGCGGAAATGCAGCCCGCGATGCGGGCCTTCGAGGCGCGCCTGCCCGTCATCGAACGGCAGATCCCGGCGATCAGCCTCGCGGCCATGGCGGCTGCCCGGAACAACCTGTTGCATCCCGCGGCGCGAATCAACACGCCGTACCAGGGCGAGCCCAGTTTCGCCGAGGAGCTGATCGATCGCGCCGGCGGGCTGGCGATTGCCAACCCGACCAACGCCCAGACCGCCACCGGGCACGATTTCGTACTGCTCTCGGTCCGCTCGTGGGAGAAGCAGGCGCTGTCGATCGAAAAACTGGTCCGCGCGTACCAGGCACGCGACTGGAAAGTCGTCCTGTTCGCCTCCGCAGCGGACAGGCCCGTCGATCTGCCCGTCGATTTTTTCCTGGACAACGGTGCCCCCTCGGGCCGGGCGGAGCACGGCCGGATCAACACCCTGGTCAACGTCACGCTGGGGTGGATGTGGTGCTGCGAATACGCCGCCGCCATGTCCCGCCGGGGAACCTTTCCCGCCATCCTGTACAGCGTCACCATGCCCGGTGGCATCGCCTTCGACCGACCCCTGCAGACCAACGCGGGGCGAGTCACCGTTCATCCGTGCGATCAACCGATCCCCGCAGCTCAGCTGGCGACCAGGTATCTCGAGCGGGTGAAAACACTCCTGGCCGACCTGCAGACCGCGCGCATCCAGGCCCAGATCGATCAGGCCGCCCGCCTGGTCGCCCGGCAGATGAAGGCTGGCCGCACGGTCGGACTCTCCGGGGTCGGCCACATGATCCTGTACGAGTTCGATCAGGACACGCGCGCCCCCTGGAAGCCCTTCCAAGCGGTCGGACGCCCGAAAACAGCCTTCCGCGCGCACCTCCAACCGGGCGAACTGCTGGTCTGGATCTCCTATGCCGGAGTGAGTTCGGTCTATGAAGAGTTCGGCAAATACATCCGTGAGGCGCAGCTGCAATTGATCTGCAGCAACAATCCTGACCCGGAGATGTCGCAAGACGACCCACCGATGCTGGCACACATCGACCAGTGCTGGGAGCGGCCCGACGCCGAAGTGCCGATCCCCATCTTCCCGCACAAAATGGCCCCGGTCAGTGCCATCAGCGCGGGGCTGATCCTGCGGATGCTCGACGATGCGGTCGCCGCCGAAATCGGACTTAAGTAGGGTTGGCATCGATTCCGAAAACTCGACGACACCTGGCACTCCATCCGGAATCGTTCCCCGACAGGATACCCTCACTTGCGGCGCGGCCCCGCCGCGGCCAAAATCCCTGTCTGTCGAAGTTGGAACCCCCTGGACCCGGCCCGCCCCCAACGGAGCAACCGCCCCCATGCTGGTCTATGCCATCACGCTCGGATGTGCCTGTGTTCTGGTGCTGATGGTCTACCGCTACGACATGTACAACAAAGAGCCCTGGGGCGTTCTGGCAGTGACCGTGGCACTGGGAATGGCCGCCGCCTTTGGCATCGGCTTCGCGGAAGACGCAGCGATCGGGGCCTTCCGGGCAGAAGGGAGTATCGGCGGACAAGCGGCCATCGCGGCCGTCATCGAAGAGAGCGCAAAGTTGCTGATCGTCGTGGGTGTGGCGATCGTTTTCCGCCAGCATTTCGACGATCCCATCGATGGACTCATTTACGGAGCCTTCGCCGGTTTGGGAGTTGCCCTGGAAGAATCACGATTCTATCTCGGTCTGTCCGACCCCGACTCGCCGGTATCCGTCCAGGCCGCTCCGGAAGTGATCCGCTTGATACTTCACCTGCTGATGGGCGGGTTGGGCAGTTTCGGCGCGGGTCTGATCCGGTTCCCGAAACAGACGCCGCCGTGGCCGCTGGTCCTGCCGTTGGGATTCGCGACCGCCGTGGCCATCCATTTCTGCTGGGACTTCTGGTGCGGGATTCCACGCCCGGACCTTCCGGCAACATTTCAACGATTCGCCGCGTTGGGTTTAATGTTGGGTGCCACGGGGCTCTTCGCTATCGGGGTCGTGATGGGCGCGCGGTGGTCACGGATGGTGATCGCGCCCGGAAGCCAAAAGCGGTTGTGGGGTTGGCCGTTTTCGTTACTGTTGGGCCGTCGCCAGGATGGGGATTCCACGCTGAACCGCCCCGACGACAACTCCGCTGGTACCGGCCCGACAGACCGCCTCCCGTCATGAAAGGCGGGCAGACAGGATCGCAACTTCTACAGCGTCAAACAGCTCCCCCGTTTCTGATCGGCCAGTCACGCCCATGGTGGCACCCCGCGTACCGTAAAATTCAAACAGGTTGACACTCTGTCAACCGCTGCCAGAGCTTGTTGAGAATCTTCACTTCGATAGACTGGATGCACCCGTGGACCTTTACGAGGACCCGTTAACTCCTGGAGGAACTTGTGAAAAACCGATTGAAGCAGCGGCTTGACGCGGGTGACGTGGTGATCGGCGCGCAAAATCGTTTTGGTGTGCCATCCATCGCCGAACTCTTCGGCAAGGCCGGATTCGATTACGTCGTCCTTGACACCGAGCACGCGCCGCAGACACCCTCCGGTGTTCAGGCGCAGTTGCAGGGACTCGCCTCCACGGACACCACACCGATTGTGCGCGTTCCCAATAACGATCCGGACCTGATCCGGTTGTACCTCGACATGGGAGCCGGCGGTGTGTTGGTGCCTTTCGTCAACAGCGCAGAGGAAGCCAGCCGCGCCGCCGAGGCCTGCCGTTACCCGCCCCGGGGAACGCGCGGTTATGGCCCGGCCCGCGCCTCGGGATTCGGTTTTGATACCGACTACTTCGACCAGGCCAATGACAACGTCGTCTGCCTGGTGATCATCGAGACGGCCCAGGCCGTGGCCAACATCGACGAGATACTTGCCGTTCCGGGCATCGATTCGTACATCGTCGGCCCATTCGACCTTTCCATTTCCCTGGGCATTCCCCGGGAGTTTGAGCACCCCCGTTTCCAGGAAGCGGTCGCAACCGTCCTGGCGGCGGCACGCAAGGCGGGCAAACCGCCCGGCACGGACGTGGACGCCATTCCCTGCACTGCGGAAACCTTTGACGGGCCGATTCAGGAAGGTTACAAGCTACTCATGGTGGACGGTGACGAATGGATGCTGCACGCCGCCTGCAAAAACGTGGTCCGGTGCTGTGACCAGTCAAAAGGTTCGTTAAAAAGTTAAAACCGGCGACAGGTCAAAACGGTTCACGTGCCGGGGCCGGATGCTCCTTTTCGCTGATCTCCGGTTATTGGGCCTGCAGTTCGGCCACGATCCCCCTGGTGCGGGTGTACATGTAACGCAGCAGGATCACGAAGAAAACATACAGTCCGAGAATCACAATCGGATTTTCCTGGGAGTACAGAAGAAAACAGGAGCAGATCGTAGAGCCCGTGGAGCAGGATCGGCACCGCGAGTACGGGCACCAGGGATCGCTCCCCGGGAGAACCGAAGCGGGCCTGCGCGTAGTAGTAACCCATGACCGCGCCGAAGCAAGCGTGGGCCGGCACCGCCACAACTGGCGAACGTCTGACAAATGAAACGCAGGACGACCGAGCGTAACAGATTTTTTCGCCGTGTCTCGTTGATTTTTTAGTAGAGCGGCGGCTTCCAGTGCCACATGAGGTCCTGGGTTGAAGGCTGCATTCAGTGCCTTGGTTGACTTGTTGGGCCGCAGGTCACCTGTGGCGACTTTTTCGCAAACCCTGCCTGGCCCAGATCAGATCTCTTCCGAATTCAAGGGGCCCGTCACTCTCGCCGACGGGCCACCAGAAATGAGGATACAATCCGGCCGCGCCTGCTTGAGTCGCTTGGCAACTTCGACGAGGTACGGAGAAGATCACACATAGATGGACATGCCGGCCAGATCGGGTTCATGGGCCAGAATCGCATAGACGTCGACGTTGACATGTTCCAGGTCAATCAACGTCACTTTGGAATCCTCGAGTTCCGGATCGCAAACGAGTGCTGCCATGACGCGTCGAATGCCATAACTGGGCAATTCAAATTTTCCCAGTTCATTCGCGTCGATGAGTGGTGTCGTACAGGCCGGGACGATGTTTCTTGCAACAGTCATACGGTCACATTGAGTTGCAGAACTATGCAAGGCCGGCTCTTCTAGGATGGCATCGCAAATTGAAGATACACATATTGCAGCAAGCGTTGTTTATGGAGCCATTGGAGCATGAGGGCGGACCGCGCCAGTGGATCGCCCGGATCGGTCTGTTCGTCCAGTTCCTGAGGGACCGTAAACCGGTGGCTGGGTAGTGTTTCGTCAGTGGCATCAAAAGTGTTTTGACAATTCAGTCCGGCAAGTGAAGCAGTTTCGCAAAGTTCCTCAAGCTTACCCCATGGATGAGGCCAGGGTCCGTATCCGTCGTTCAGTGCGGCGGCGACACAAAAGCCAGGCATGCGAGCCTCAACTCGGTCGCGATGCACCACAATGTCCGAAATCACCAGAATACCACCTGGCCGGAGGAGCCGAGCGGTTTCTTCAAAAAAAAGTTGCCGCGACTGGAAATGAAACAGGGCTTCGATGCAGAGAATACGATCGAAACTGTTGTCGGCAAACGGCATCCGACAGGCGTCTGCCTCGTGCCAGTGGAATTGATTTCCTGGCACGGCCTCAAGTTGGGCGCAAACGTGTAACTGCCGAGGATCAATATTGACCCCGACCAGCGATACCCGCTGAAACGTTTCATTGATCCGCTGCAAGGTCCCTCCCAAGCCACAACCGACATCGAGTACGTGCTGTTCGTGCTGTAATTGGGCCATCTCCAGAAGGATCTCATTCATCCTGGTTTGGGCCGCGTTGAATTCTTCGCTCGACAGAGGCGCGTCATCTGCCGGTGGTGAATCCCAGTGGCCCAGGTGCACGAACCGGCCTTGCCGGCCTTGGCGGAAAGCCTCCAGTAGGTAATCAAAGTAGGCTGGAACTTTTTGCGTCACGCCGGACTTCATAGCGGTTTATCCCCAGCAGTACATGGCTTCTTGGTTTCGACTTAGCGCCATGAAACTGCACATCGCCCATCGTTTTCTGGAACCGACCACTGGCGAGACGCGGTGCAGGTACTGCCCCGAATCCACCAGGATCATCGACCCGGCTGGCAGTTGAAAGGCAACGGATTCAATGCCATCGATATTCGGTGGTTCCGCGCGATCGTCGTTGGTCAGTGTCTTGGCTTCCACGTCGCGTGTGGAGTTATAGATCTCCAGGGCACCGCCGTCCTCGGGTTGGCACAACGAAACAACAAAGGACATGATGTGGCTGTCAACCAGAGTTCGCAGGTGTGCATACGAGGGACGGATGGTTTGTTCGTTGTCGACGTGAGGCGGAATGAAGCCACCTTCCATATGAGCTCGGATCGTGGTGAACATATAGTGCGAACCCGGTTCAGGACCGGGTGGCGTCTGGAACGGCCGACCGTTGTCGAGGGTCGAGAGGATAGGTGCTAGGTAATCGTTCACGCCGAAATCGCGCGGAAAGAGTTCTTCAAGCTGCGCCATGAATACCGGAGCTTCGGCGAAATAATAGTGTAGATCGTCGGTCAGATTCAGGTTGCAGCCGAAAAACCACGAACGAAAAGCTTCGGGGAACCAAGTTTGCACGAAGGGTGGATCGCGCTGTTCGAGTCGATCAACAACTTCCTCAAGGATTGCCGGATCGTAGAGGTTGTGGACCAGAACTCCATGCAGTTCGCCGCGGCGCATGCGATCCAGCGCATTGGAATGCCGGGACAATTCCGCTATGTCGATTTCTAATAACCGAAAGAACGGCTCCGGATCTGTAGGATTTGATGGCTCTGCAGGCATGAAATGCTACCCGTGGTTCATCAGAGGCAATGCATGGGGTTTTCGCGTCCCGACTTCGGGCCATTAAAAAATACCGTAATACCCACTCTTGAGGATTCGCAGGTCATCGTCATTCGACGTGTAATCAAACCCGACGTCGTACAGCAGGTGATCGAGTTGTCCGCGGTGGGTTTCGACGAATTGCCGGATCGCCGGCGGGTACTGTAACCACGCCAGGAAAAAAATAAGCTGATCGACATTCACTCCGGAAAAATACGCCGTGTCATGAGTTTGCTTATTGGCAACGCAGATCGTATGACATTCACGAAGTTCTGGCCGCAGGACGTTGTTAATATCGATGATTGTGTCATCTAAATGCACCGAGCTTGCGATCTTGTCGGCGACTTCGGTCAATTGTCGCTTCCCGTCGAAAAAGAAATAGAAATTCTCGAGCGTCTTGCTCGTAGCCGTGATGGCGTAAGCGATGCCCGAAGAGACGATGCTACCGGGATTGCCGACGTACATGTGTACCACGTCCAGATCTCGTTGCCCGCTGGCCAGTGCATCGTCAATATCAATGGAGAACATGAAGTAGGGCAGCGTTTCGTTGATGGTGAACTTGCACGGTGCTATATGAGCGATCGACTTGAGCACGCGCGCAATCGATACGTCGCGAGAGCGGCGCTGGTAATCGTAAAGATAGAACTCCCATGCCAGCCGGTCGCCGATGAGTTTCGTTCCCCAAACGGTGCGGAATCTTCCGATTTCGTTTTGGATTGACTTGACAATGTCGAATGCACCGGCGCTGATCCCTGCCACGTCAAAAGAATGAAATAGTAAATTCACCGGTCGCAGTTTGTGTTCGACTTTTGCTACAGGGGAGTACGGCCACCAGCAGTAATTAAAGTAGCGGTCGCCAGCGGCGGTGTGTTCCAGCCACTTGGGATCCGACTGCACATGATTGGTTGCATGGCCATCTGCAACAGAATTGGGTTTGGTCGGCAATCCTGACCATTGTTCGGCCCCGTAATAGACGTTAAAGAAATCGGACCCATTTCGATGCGTACCACCAGCCAGATGACCGGCTGGGAAATGCCGGATCTGGTCGACAAATGCGTTGATCTTGTCTGTGTCTTGAGAAAACCGCTTTGCCATTTGCACAATCTCCGCCCGCAAATCGGCGATCGTCAGTTCGGCGTCATAAAGGTTCAAATCAAATGAACGACGCGGGTTGCTGGCCTCATTGACTTCCAGGTATTGAATTTCCCGGGACGGCAGTCGCTCAGCAGTCTTCTTCAAGATGGAATCTGCGATGCTCAACGAAGGTGATGAATTTTCGCACGTGTAGATTTGCTTCAAGCGATCCTGGATCTGGAAAAGTTCAAGATGAGGATACAACCGATAACAAGTGCGCACGGCCTGTGAGGGCTTGCATGGATTCCATTTGAAGGCCAGGTGCAACTGTAACGGGCCGTGGTCCGGGTCGAAGACGATGTTGGAAATCGGGTACTCAAGATAGACTTTGCATATCCGTTGCTCGGGATCGTCCTCCAGTCCCCAGTGGACAAACTCCGCGTCCGCCAACTCTCGAATGGCCTCCTCCAGCATAGGATCCGGCATCTGCAAATCTCGACAGATTCCGGCAATGGATTCTTCGGGAGAATTCGGGATCGCCTCTTTGGTGACCGACATCAGAAAACGGTCGGGCGACAGACCTGCGGGGGATAATCGAAACGATCGCTCGAATCGAAACGGGGCACCGAGTCCGGCGACGGCGGCAATGAGTTGTTCCTGGTCCACAACGAAGTCCGCCAAGTTTTACACGGTTCACCAAAGCATACGTTGACAAAGTGTGCCGTTGGTGGCCAACGTTGGCCTGATTAACGATTTGAGGATGCGTCGACCGATTCGTCCATTGGATAGGGTGTGAGTACATCTTCCATCCAACCGAATTTTTTCGTGTACGCTGTATTAAGACCCAGGCATTGGGTCGATCCGCAGGCGTCCTTGTAGACACATTGATGAAATCCGTTGCGCATGAACTCGGGCCAAAATTTAGGATCAATCAGCAGTTTCGGCTGAGTATTATCCAAGACATCGCGAGCATCTCCTAACAGGCATTCGGGAAAATTCTTCAACTCGATGGCGCGGTTGTAAACTTGAGCCAACCGGATCGCCTCCAGTAAATACGGAAGCGTATCCAAATGCGAGACGACAAGGTCTTTGTCGTCATTTTCGCTCATCGGCCAGTACGTCCAGAAGTCCATTTGGACCAGTCGCTTCAAGTGCGAGAACAACTCGACCATGGCCGGCAAGTGCTGGTAGCTGCGGGCGGTGATCACGGTGTTGGTAAGCGTCTTGACTTGTTCAAACTGATCCAGGTTTTCCAATCCGTGGACTGTTTTTTCAAATGACCCGGGGACTTCAGTGATGCGGTCATGCGTTTCAGCATCCGCGGCCGTGACGCTCACAAAATATTCATCGATTCCGGCGTCAATCAACTCGTGGCAGTAATCGAGGTTTGCGAGCCTCATCCCGTGCGTTTGGATCCGCACGTGCTCAAAACCGTGTTGCCTTGCCATGCGGGCGAGGTCGGGGAGGTCTCGACGGAGCGTGACTTCCGATCCGGTCAGGATCAGGCCTTTCCAGGGACGCTCACGGACATTGTGCTGCAACAGCTTCTCGAAGTTTTCCATGGACTCTGGCTGCAGCCAGTCCATCGTGTCTTCGATCATGCAATGTTCGCACTTCAGATTGCACTTGAAGTGCATCGTCATTTCGACGTACTGATCGTGCTGAAAACATCCCATGCGACTGTTCGCTGGTTGACAATGATTGTTGGCGTTGTGTGCGCTCCATCTTGGATTTGTTCTTCCTTGAGATCACCTGCCGCAGTGTCTTTTAGTATATTTTGTGGACTGCGTACTCGTCAACGAGCACCATCACGAGTTTATGGGAAGGGAGTTTGCTAAGGCTTGCGTCCGCTTACCACGATGAATGGCGTTTCCAGCCGGAATTCGTGAACACAAATCTTACTCATCCCCAGTCGCTGGAATTGCTCGACATAGAAGTCAGCCGGGCGATAAAAGGGGAAAAATAGCAGAATCGGTAGCAGGGAAAACGGCAGGCCCGAAGTGCCCACTTGCACCGGCCCTCGCTCGTAAATCAATAGGGTCCCACCCGACTCCAGCGATTCAAAGGCCTTCTTCAAAAAAATTCTTGCCTGTTCGTCCGGCCAATCGTGCAGGACTGATTTGAAGGTGACAATGTCATGTCCGTTGGGGAGAGGAGCGTCCAAGGCATTGGCCCGATAAAACTCGATTCTTTGAGCCTCCGGAGTGGTGGAAATGTGTTGCTGGCCGATATCGCAGACGACGGGCAGGTCGCAGACGGTGGCCGTTATTTCGCTGTGTTGCTTGCAGATCTGTTGCGCAAACTCGCCACTATTACCACCGATATCGAGCAGGCGGCGGTGTGCGGAGAAGTCGTGGTAAAACAAGCAGATGGGAGATTCGTAACGCGTAAGGGCTGTCGTGAACCGCATCCAGTGTTTGGTACGGTCGTAGTTGGTGGGCGTCGATTCGAAGCACCGTTGATAATCGAACAGGGAAAACAGTTTCGCCCGTTTCAGGAACTCGTCGGTGTTCTTTAAGAGCACTGTGAACAGGTCGGCGAAGTCCGGCGCGATCAGAAGAGCAAAGTCAAGTTTAGCTTCGAGCAGATCACGGAACGTAAGGGCCCGCCTAAACGGTTCACTGAGAGTGAAATGTCCGCCCGAATGGTCAAGCACACCGTCGGCGACCAGGAGTTGAAGAAGCAGTTGTAATGAACCAGCAGGGCATTCGCTATGTTGTTGTAATTGTTCGTCGTTGAGCCCTGACGAAAGGAGCAGGTCAATCAGTCCCAATTCTAAAGCCGATTTCAAGCTCCGCGCGGAAGTCAGCGTCTGCAGAAACTTGTCGACACACAGATACTCAACCAGGTGATTGGGATGCATTGGAGGTTTCTCGGGGTGCGAGCCTGGGTGAAAGTTGGCCTCAGGGTACTTTGACCAGGATTTTTCCGCGTGGATCGGTGTGGGGTGCCACGGTCGCGGTGGCGAACGAAACCCCACCTGACTATTCTATTAACTTTAGGCTGTTGTTAACCGGTTGTCGAAGGCCAGATGCAATTCTGGAGATTGTCGTTGGTCTTTTGCATCCTTTTGAGAAGCAGGTAATTCCGGAAAATCAATGAACCAATCTGAACAAGTCAAGCATATCTTGATCGTCGGTGGGGGCACCGCCGGTTGGATGGCGGCCTCCCTGCTCCATCAGGGCCTCGGAAAGTTGGGGTGCCGGATCACGCTGATCGAATCGGCCGATATCGGAACTGTCGGAGTCGGCGAAGCCACCACACCTGACGTGGTAAAAATGGTGCAGCGACTTGAATTGGATGCCGGCGACTTCATGCGCCGATGTCAGGCCACTTACAAACTGGCAATTCGCTTTGTGAATTGGATGGATGGAGGCGACGAGTTCTGGCATCCGTTCGGCCCGGTCGGTGGTTTCATCGATGGTCGGGATTTGTTCCATTTTTGGTATCGGTCCGTTTGTGAAGGTGAAAGCCAGGCGAGCTATTGCTCGTATTCGGTGCACCAGAGATTGGCCGAGCTCGGGAAGGGGCCGCGTAACGCAACGGAAGAGTCCCACATCATACAACACGGTTCGTATGCGTATCATTTGGATGCCACCGCCTTCGCGGCCATGCTGAAGGGAATCGCATTGGGAAAAGGAATCGTTCATTTTTTTGACGAGGTATCGGATGTCGTTCTTGACTCCGGCGGTGCCATCGAATCACTCCAAACCAAAGCCGGTCGTGAACTGACGGCAGACCTGTATTTGGACTGCACCGGTTTCCGCGGTACGCTCATTGAAAAGGCGATGGGAGATGAGTGGATCGATTGGTCCGATCTGCTGCTTTGTAATCGGGCGCTGGTGGCGTCCATTCCGCAACAAGAAGATATCAGGCCCTATACCACCAGCACGGCGCTCTCCGCAGGGTGGCTCTGGGAAATTCCACTGAGCCATCGCTTAAGTGCTGGTTATGTCTATTCGGACAAATTTCTCGATGAGGAGCAGGCAACGAAGGAATTCGTGCAATTTGCCGGGTCAAAAGGAGTCGGCAATGTCCGTCCCAGGTCAATTCAATTTCGGGTGGGCCGTCGGGAGAATTTCTGGCACAAAAATTGTGTGGCAATCGGCTTGGCAGCGGGGTTCATCGAACCGCTTGAATCGACGGGACTCGCCCTGGTTGCGCGGGGCGTCGATGCGATCATGCAGTTTCTGCCAGATCGTCGCATGAGTCCAATGTTAGCCGCCCAATACAATCGCGAGGTGGGCTTACTGTACGAGGAAATTCGCGACTTTATCGTGCTTCATTATCTTGTAAACCGCCGGGTCGATACGGGGTTTTGGAAAGCAAGTCGAGAGATTGACGTCCCGGATTCATTGGCAAGGGCGCTCCAACTGTATGACGAAACAGGTCTGTTGGACCGGTTTCGCAAGAACATTTTTGGCGAGCCAAGTTATTACTGCATTTGCAGTGGCGCCAATCGGTTGCCAGAGCACACGCTTCCGATCACGAGGTACGTAGAAATGGAGAAGATCCTTCAGGTGTTGAGCCAGATCAAATCGCAAAATGAGCAATGGGTCCATGATCTGCCTTCGCATGGAGAGTTGATCGCGCAAATCCATCGCCGGGGCGAAAAACTTCTGTAGGGAAGCGGGAGGCCGGCACTCGAAGGTCGTACCCGTCAGTTCGGTGGTGGGTCGTGGTCCGGGTGCCGGGATTGGTTACCAACGGCCCGGACCGTTTGCGACCGACAGCGTGCGGAAAGGTGGAAACTGGCGAAGCCCGGGCGACCAGGGTCGCATCTTTTCGCAGCGAGTCTTTCCATCGGGCGGGTGCCTGTCAGGACGACTTGTCGGAAGTTGTGGCGGCCAGGTCGGATGCCTCGCCGGCATCCTCGTCAGCGGATGGATTCACTTCCAGAAGACGATCTGCCATCGTTTTGAAGTTTTCCATCGAGACCAGGTGAGTGTAGACCAATTCCAGTTCATCGGCCTTCGCCAACTCAGCAAACTTCTCTCCCGACAAAGCCTTGAGCTTGTCCCGGCTCACGGCATAAAACCCCCGCAGAATATTTGGTTTGCCGGTGGGCGGCGTTAAGGTTGCCTCCATCGGTTCGAGCAAGTCAAGTTCTTTCAGTTTGCTACAGAATCTGACCGTGTGTTTAAAACTGACCTGATATCCTTTCAGGAATTCAAGCACGCTGTTTAAATACTGGGTTTGGTTTCCGTCTGCGTCAAACAAACGTTCACCGCGCCCTTCCTGGTTACAGCCGGAGAATTTTTCGTCAATACAGAGCGTCAGGGTCGACTCGTCTTTCGAACTAGAAAAAACAAACGGGTAACGCCGGATGAACGCGGGTAAATACTTGGCCTGCCACTGGCCCTGTTCGTCAACGTAGAGATTTTCCTTGTCACGTACCCCGATCACAATCACGGGAACCACCTCTTCTTCGGAGCCGGCAAAGACAATCGGGTATTCGGCAGCTGCTCGCGCGAATTCAACCGCCATGAGGGGAACCGAATTCACCTCCCGGGCAAACTCGAAGTTGGTGCCCGCTTTAATAGACCAGTTGGCGTGACGGTCACGATTGACCGCTTGAACCTGGTCATAAATCAGCAGTTGATTTGGCATATTGTGAAATCTCCGTTGTTGGTGTTGCCATTTTCAAACCGGATTGCCCCGCCCTTTTCCCGACACCCCTGTTGCACACCGCGGTCGGCAGGGCCGGTCGAATGTTGATTGAAACTTCAGATATTGATCTTCTCTGCCAGCTCTCAAACCCGTTTCTATCTTACCCCATCGTTAGCCGGACTGTTCTTGAGCAAGGTTCGAACCAAGCCTGCGAACCGTCCCTGCCCAGCACGATTGGTTCTGAGTCGCCGTGACGAAAGCTCGACAGATACCGACTTCTCCTTTTTCCATCCGCCTATCGAATAAATGGGGCGACCATAAAGAACACAAAGTATACATTATTTATGGCATTTGAGATGGCGAAAAGGAAAGGGTATTCCTAACCCTTTGAATGCGATGTAGCTGCCGCCGTGATCTGACGGAATGTGGCGGGAGGCCTGCCGGCAGAGGGTTTCGGGGAACCTTCCAAAACGTAAGCGGTTTCATTGAAGCCGAGATTTTCCTGCTCAGACAGGTGCAAAAATAGGGACGGGTGTACCGGCGAGATTTCCGTTGGGCTTTACTGGTCATCGGGACAAAAGCGAAGGCAAGAGGTTTTCGCGTTCGTAGCTTTTGTCCGTGCGGTAAAGAAGCACCGGGCCCCTGGTTGAACTTGCCAAAGGGGTAACCACCCGGCTTTCCGCTTTCAAGCGGGTCAACCGGGGTGGAGACACTTGCCGCGCGTGCTTGTGACACTTGATTCCAAGCAGGAGAATCTCCTCCATCGAGCTGTGCAGCGCGTTCAATCGCAGCCTGCATGTCTAGTTATTTTCCGCACAAATTTTCTCCGGCAATCATCAGAGCCGGCGTCCATCGCAAGAAAAATGCGCAATCATAAAAAAATATTTTTTATTGATAAACAGCGTGCGTATGACACCTTGACTGGGCCAACACCTTTGGTAATTTATGCTGCCGTAAGAGGATAGGTTAAATGCGGTAGATGCATGGACCGTTGGGACCAGCGTTTGTGATGTATAGCGTAGGCTCATTCTCTCAAGCCCGAACTTCGCAAGAGCGTCTATCCGACCGACTTTTTTGTTCGAGCGTCAGTTTTGTTTGTACAAATTAAAAAGGGTCTGCGTAAAATCATTCAGGCCGATCGGTCTTCCGATCGACGCTTGTTGTCGCGGCATGCCGCCATTCAACCGTGCGAACCGCGGATCATGCTGGCCACCGATTTGTCGCTGGACGATCGCTTGGATCCCGACGAATCGGCCTACGTCGAAATCGCCACCAGCGACGTGACAGCGGCCGAAACGGTGCCCCTGACAACCGGTCCCGAGGCGGCTGCCGACCATGTGATCGACTCCGTTTTTGCTGACGAGTTGGCCGACGAAGCGCTGTCCTGGCAGGACCCGAGTGAGGGCGATCTGTCCGGTCAGCAGGACCTGTCGGGCGCTCCGGCCGACGAGCTTTTTGCCGATCTGGACGAGACCTTTTTCGACCCCGAAACGGGGCTGACCGACGAGGCCCTGGCGGGGGTGGTAGCCGCTGGAAATTCACCCGTCGGCGACCCCTCGACGGACCAGCCAGCGGCCGCTGACGACGCGGAAAACCTGTCCAGTTCGGTCGCCGAATTTCGCTGGCCCGCAGCCGCTGAAGCGACCGAATTAACCGACCCAAACACCAACGTACAACCCGGCGCAACAGCGCCGGCAACAGTCACCAGCAACGAAGATTTTGCCAATCCGATACGCGGCCCACCGACCGGCGCTGATGCAGACAATACCTTAGTTTCCAGTGATTTTCTAAATTCGGCAGCCGCGGTTCCCGGCGACGCGGCATCTTCTGCGCCCTCTCTGGTGGTCGTGAACGACCCTCTTACGGACAAATTTTCTGTCCTGTCCGGCGACATTTTCTATAGCACCGACTCTGACATTTTCGGCGCTGACTTAGACCTGTTGCCCGCCTCTGTCGAAGCCGATTCGACAGACAGTTTTGCGTCATCAGCTGGTGCGAATTTGGAACTTGGCGACGGCGATTTTCAGACCCGCCTCACGGGGGCGGTTGCACTCTGTACAACTGACCCCACAACTGACCCCATAACTGACCCTATCCAGCTTGGTCCCGATATTAAACTTACCGGGTTATCCGGAACGCTCACGAAGTGCGTTTTGGATGTCCGCACGCCGGAAGGAACCCTCTTCGGAGCCACCCTCGAATATTTTTCCGTAAGTATTTCTCCCACAATCGGCTTGACAATCGAATCGGCTGAAAGTCCTGATCTGGCGATGTCTTCCCCGCTCATCGGAAGTGGTGAGTTGGCGATCGCCAAGGTCACGCCTGCTGACGGCGATAACGACCCCAACACGTCCGCACCCGTCCGCTACTCCGCCCTGCGACTGGACGGTGTGGACCTGAATTTCACAGACAAGTTTGGTCTCAACGGCAGCATCGCTCTTAACGCTTTTGATCTCAACAGCGCGGCGAAGAAAGATTCTACCTGTACAGGTGCAACTTGCGATCGCTACGATCGACTCGATTGGACGAACGCGTTTGATTTTGATGGAGACGGCACGTTCGACCAGGCGTTATCCGATTTCGCTCTTCCGATCAATCTGACCAGCGACCTGCACTACGCGGTGGAAGGTGGTATCACCGGCAACGGAGGTACCTCAGGTAATGTCCTCTTTGAAGCGGGACCAATCACCCTCGAAGGTAGCGCCGATTTTTCGTTCGGTCGTCACACTTTGGATGTGAACACCCCGGAGGGGACACTCTTTGGAGCTCAACTCGATAACTTTTCTGTGACGATTCCCAGGACGGTACCGGCAGGGGCATCATCGTTCCCGGCTACAGCTACTCTGACGATTGATGACGACAATTCCGAGTACGAGATGTCCGCAGTGAGCGTCTCGGGTTCCTTGGCGATCGCCAAGGTCACGCCTACTGACGGCGATAACGACCCCAACACGTCCGCACCCGTCCGCTACAGCGCTTTGCGGATGAGCGACGCGACGGTGACGGGAACCCTCCCCACCTTTGGTCTGACGGGGGTCATTACACTTAAATCTTTTGACCTCAATAGTGCGGCAGAAACAGGAGTAACTGGTTCAGAGCGCTACGATCGACTCGATTGGACGAACGCGTTTGATTTTGATGGAGACGGCACGTTCGACCAGGCGTTATCCGATTCCGCTCTTCCGATCAATCTGACCAGCGACCTGCACTACGCGGTGGAAGGTGGTATCACCGGCAACGGAGGCAGCTCAAATAGCGTTCTCTTTGAAGCGGGACCAATCACCCTCGAAGGTAGCGCTGATTTTTCGTTCGGTCGTCACACTTTGGATGTGAACACCCCGGAGGGGACGCTGTTTGGAGCTCAACTCGATAACATCTCCGTGACGGTCCCCAGCTCAGACCCCGCCACGCTGACGATTGATGACGGGAATACCGACTACGATATGTCGGCAGTAAGCGTCTCGGGTTCCTTGGCTATGGCCAAGGTGACACCTGCTGACGGCGATAACGACCCCAGCACGTCCGCACCCGTCCGCTACTCCGCCCTGCGAATGGACGGGGTGAACCTGAGTGTGACTGCCAGTTTTGGCTTAAGCGCAGCTGTCACAGTGACGGACGGTAAATTCGATCTCAACAGTGCCGCGAAGAAGGATCCTGCTTGTGTAGCTGCAACTTGCGATCGTTACGAGCGCCTCGATTGGACACACGCTTTTGACCAGAATGGCGATGGCGTGTTTGAGCAAGCGTTATCTGGTTCCGCTCTCCCCATCGATCTGACAAGTGATCTTCACTACCGTGTGTCCGGGACGACCGCCCTGGATTTCCAAGCGGGTCCGGTCCATTTGGGAACCGGCAATACTGCTTTTTCTCTTGAACGACGCACGTTGGACGTCAACACACCGGAAGGGATGCTGTTTGGAGCTCAGCTCGATAACGTATCCGTCGATGTAACCGGGGCTAGCCTGACGATTGATGACGGGGGTTCCGACTATGACATGTCGGTCACGGCCACGGGTAAACTGGCGATAGCCAAGGTGACACCTGTCGATGCGAGCACTGCTCGCTACAGCGCACTGCGAATGAACGGGGTGAATCTGGATTTCACAGACATGTTTGGTCTTAGTGGAAGTATCGATCTCAACGCTTTGGACCTCAATAGTGCCACAGAAACAGGAGCAGCTGGTTCAGATCGCTACGAGCGTCTGGATTGGACGAATGCTTTCGACTTAGACGGCGATGGCACATTTGGGGGAACAGGCGATACGCTGCAGTCCGGTGCGACAAGTCTTCCGATCAATCTGACCAGCGACCTGCACTACGCGGTGGAAGGTGGTATCACCGGCAACGGAGGTACCTCAGGTAATGTCCTCTTTGAAGCGGGCCCGATCACCCTCGGAGGTAGCGCCGATTTTTCGCTTGGTCGTCGCACTTTGGATGTGAACACCCCGGAGGGGACGCTGTTTGGAGCTCAACTCGATAACATCTCCGTGACGGTCCCCAGCTCAGACCCCGCCACGCTGACGATTGATGACGGGAATACCGACTACGATATGTCGGTCAGCGTCGAAGGTAAGTTGGCGATCGCCAAGGTGACCCCCGCCGATGCGAGCACTGCTCGTTACCGCGCTTTGCGGATGAGCGACGCGACGGTGACGCTAAACGGAGGGAGCAACAACCCCACCTTTGGTCTGACGGGGGCCATTACACTTAAATCTTTTGACCTCAATAGTGCTGCGAAGAAAGATCCTAACTGTACAGCTGCAACTTGCGATCGTTACGAGCGTCTCGATTGGACACACGCTTTTGATTTGAATGGTGATAGCACGTTCGGGGGAGCCGATGATGCGCTGCCATCGAGAATTTCCGGTACGGCATTTAGTGCAAACCAAATTACTATCCACGAGGGCATCGTAACACTTTCAGCCGGAGCATGGCCAGCGCTCGTGGCAGATCGCCGTCTGGAAGTAGCCGGTCGCAAATATTGGGTTCAGAAAAGGGACTCCGATCAGCAAATAACCCTGGACGATCGTTCGGTAAACATCGAATCTGAATCGAACTTTACCTTGCATCCGTTCCAGGACACCATCGACTTTACCAGCGACATGCACTACCGAGTCGCAGGTGGTGTCACCGGTCCCACCGCCGACCAGGTGACTGACGACAACACGCTCACCGAGAACCAGATACTCGAAGCGGGTGGCGTCACGCTTTCGGGCTCCGCGGAATTTGCTCTCTCCCGTTGGGATCGCGACATCAACACGCCCGATGGCACGCTCTTCGGAGCCACCCTCGATAGCATGGCCT
>Ga0310121_10000526_pt1 | contig 41963 bp, 30 predicted proteins | sample CB27_Tmax_986_MG_FD_203504 | JGI IMG/M metagenome (GOLD analysis project Ga0310121, IMG submission 203504) | Marine microbial communities from Western Arctic Ocean, Canada - CB27_Tmax_986 | ecosystem: Environmental > Aquatic > Marine > Oceanic | place: Canada: Western Arctic Ocean | collected...
GTGCGACAATCTGGACAACCAGACCCAGAACACGCGGTCACGCGGGCGCAGCCTTGGACGTTTGATGGATTGTTGGTACACCGCGAGCTGCTGACGAAGCCCCAAATTCTCCAACGCCAAGTGATACCTCGGCACGACCAATGTCCGCAAAAATAACGCGATCGTCTTCCAGACACCCATGAGCACTTACCCACCGACTGATGGAATTGGGCATTTTAGCTGCTAAGGCGGGCACCACGCAAACGACGCAAGTCCTTGCCAGTCAACAAGGACGGAGTTTTTGCTAGTGATAGCAGTCGGCTTGCACGACGCCCACCGCTCCGGACTGGAAATAATTCTTCCAAATCACTCGATTGGGAATGGATTCACCAACGGCAACAAATATCGGATCGATGGCCTCAGCAATTTTCTTGTGGGCAATCACTGTCGTCCGGTTGAGTCGGCTCTTCGATAAAAAAGGGATGTATTTCGCAAAGCTTCCCACACATGTCCAGCGCGCGAGGCAGATTCCAAGCCTGGTTTGCGTCTAGCATGATCTGTGCTGACGAACCTACCTCTTCGCGGATCAAATGGACGCGGCGAATGTCGCGTGCTGAATCCGGCGAGCCCACTTTGAGTTTCATCGCGGTAAACCCGCGGTCCACGGCCTTTCGGGCGTTTTCTCGGATCTTGTCATCGCTGTATTGAATCCATCCGACCGAAGTGTCATAACCTGGGTAACCCGTTTGCAAAACGCCTTGCCGCCCTTCACGACCGGCCCGCTGCGATTCAACGATTTCGATGGCCTCCTCGCGAGTTAGCTCGTCCTCCAGATAGCTAAGGTCAATCAAATTCACCAGCTGCTCGGTCGTCAGATCCAACAACAGCTTCCACAATGGAACGCCGCGCGACTTTGCCCACAGATCAAAACAGGCGATGGTTATCGATGCCAGTGCCGCATGGGTAACACCTTTGTGCGGTCCCAGCCAGCGGAGCTGATGGTGTTCGGCGATCCCTCGTTGCACTTCGCCAAAGTTGGACATCAACTCTTCAATCTCCTGGCCCAGGATCGGCTCCACCAGCAATTCGATCGCGGAACAGACGAGGTTCGTCCCACCTCCCAACGTGTAGTTGATTCCAGTGCCGACTTGGCCGTCATCGGCCTCGAGAAGTGTCACGGCATACCCGTACTGGGGATCCGTGTGAACGGCATCCGACCCGGCGCCGGCGGCAAATCGAAACGTAAGTCAGCGGTGCAAAACGAGGATATTGTTGTCATGTGCAAGCAAGCATCTATATTGGAGACCTATCGCGGCTGAAATTGCCAAATGGTAATATATCATCTACACGAAGTTTGGCCTGTCCGGATAGACACTCGTCTGCACACGCTGTTGCCGATGAATTTTGATCTAAAAATCAGCCCCCTTGATACGACCATCATCATTATCTACTTGGTGGGGATCGTTTTGTTGGGACTCTGGGCGGGAATCCAACAGCGCCGCCAATCGCAGGGCAAGGGTTATTTTCTCGCTGGCAATACGCTTACCTGGCCAACCATCGGGTTAGCGCTGTTTGCTACCAACATCTCGACGCTGGAACTGGTCAGTCTGGCCGAAGAAGGATACAAGAACGGGTTGTTGTACGGCAACACGGAGATGATGGCGCCGATCACGTTGATCATCCTGGCGCTCTTTTTTGCTCCGTTTTATGTGCAAAGCGGAATCAGCACGCTGCCCAACTTCTTGGAAAAGCGATACAGCCGCGGGTGTCGTTATTGGCTCGTGCTGTTCGCCTTGGGCTATGCGATTTTTGGACATCTCGGCTTCGCGCTGTTTACCGGAGGCAAGGTGTTGGAGGGTTTGTTTGAGATAGAACTGGTTTACGGCATGGCGATCATCCTGGTCCTGACCGGAATCTACACGATCATCGGCGGTCTCAAGGCGGTGGTGTGGACCGAGGCCGTCCAGACGGTGATCCTGTTGGGCGGCATGGTAGCACTGGGACTGATCAGCTATAGCAAGGTAGGGGGTTGGTCCGAGTTTACGTCGGCACTGGCCGAAGAGCCTGAACGTTTGCAATTATTGCGTGCGGACGACGGGGCAGGGGACATGAAATGGTATGCCGTCCTCTTGGGGTACCCGGTGATTGGGATTTGGTTCTGGTGCACTGACCAGACGATTGTCCAGCGGGTGTTGGGTGCCAAGGACCAGAACCACGCGCAGCTCGGGGCGCTGTTTGCCGGCTTCATCAAGGTCGCGGCCCTGTTCCTGTTTGTCTTCCCCGGTTTGTTCTGTTTCGTATTGGTCCAAAACGGTACGCTCCAGCCACTGGAAGACACCGCGCAAACGTTGCCGTTCATGATCACCAATCTATTGCCTGTGGGCATGGTGGGGCTGTTGGCAGCCGCGATGCTGTCCGCCTTGATGAGCACGGTGGCGGGAGCGCTAAACTCGACAGCTACGATTTGCTCCTATGACATCTACCAACAGCTTTATCCCGGGGCAGATGAACGATCGCTAGTTACGGTCGGCCGCATCGTAACGTTCGGAGCCATGTTGGCCGCGATCGCTTGGGCCCCCTTTATTCAAAACTTCGGCAGTATTCTCGAGGGCAATACGACGTTGATTGCCTACATGGCCCCCAGCGTCACTGCGGTTTTCCTGTGGGGTGTTTTTTGGAAACGGGCCTCTACCGCGGGAGCCATTGCCTGTCTGATCACGGGAGCGGTTTTGGGTGCGTTGTGTTTCTATCTGGATTTTGTACTGGAGAAGTGGACCATTTCATTCATGATGACCAGTGTCTATCTGTTTCTGATATGCTCGTTGGTGCTGGTCCTACTCTCGTATGCGGTTCCTCAACAACACACGGAAGAGAGTGAATCGCTGGTCTGGTCCGATCCCATGGCCGCTTTTCGCCAACCGGGTTGGCCGGGGATCGGCAATTACAAGTTCCTTTCGGCCGTGCTTTTCGTACTCGTGGTCGTGATCTACGTAATCTTTTGAGCTTTTCGCGATCCTAAGTCAGGTATCTAAGCAATGATAATGAATGCAAAATTTCCACATCGTCGTTGGCTTGTCGCTCTTGTTTTTTCCACACCGGTTTTGCTTTCGACCGATCCGGCCTTGGGCGAATCTCCAGAACAGTCCGATATTGAATCAGCAGATCAGATTGCTGGAAGAACAGTCGACGTGCGTCGATGCGGATTTATCGCGAAAATCCGGCCTGGAAAGCTCGACGATTACAAAAACCATCACGCTCAAGTTTGGCCGGAGGTGACGAGAGCTTTCGCCGATCACCACATTCAAAACTTGTCTGCGTGGGTCAAGGAGCTGGAGCCTGGCGAGCACTATATTTTTGCCTACTTCGAATACTCAGGCGATGACTTTGCGGGCGATTTTGAGCAGCTGGCCGCAGAGCCGGCCAGTCAGAAATGGCACAAAACGGTGGATCAAGATTGTCTCGTCAGGTCGGCCGCAGGCAGCTTCTGGGCTCCCATGGAAGAAGTGTTCTATTTCGCAGGAGCGGCCAACCATCCGGTCGATCCTAATAACGTAAAACGTTATGGCCAGGTGATCGGGATCCGCCCAGCCTTAGTGGACTCGTACAAACTGATTCACAAACACGCCTGGCCGGAAGTGTTGAAGGCGATACGTCGGGGCAACATTCGCAACTATCCCATCTATATGACGACCTTGGGCGAAAAGGTCTACATCTTCGGTTACATGGAATATGTTGGCAGCGACTTTGACGCGGACATGCAGGAAATCGACTCCGACCCGGCAACCAAAGCTTGGATCAAGTTCACCGACGAAGTCTGCCAGTTACCGATTCCGACGCGCCAGGATGGGGAGTGGTGGGCAAACATGGAAAATGTCGTTCACCTGCCGTGAGCGTTATCGTTTCTCGCTTAGGACCAATTATCCCGACTACGGGATAGGTCTTGACGAGCGTGCCTAGCACGTTGAGGTGTTTCGTCCGTGGAATCATGTCAAAATCGCACCTTGAAATATGGGAGATAGCCACCCAATATTCAAGCTTGGTTGTGGAGGGTTAACCTCGATCAGACTCTGGAACGCCCGCCAGGTCTGGGTCTCGGCAATTTGCCAATTCACTGACGGTGATCTAAGATGCGCCAATTCGTTGTAATTTGACATCAGCGGGAAAACATCAAAGCACTCGAAAAGTCGGCAGCGTTTTTATGGCTTGGTTGTTTTTTTGTTTTGCCTCATGGCACTTCCTGTGATCAGCTCAGCGCAGCAGCGTCCTGGCCGGGTCCAGAACGGCTTTTTGCGAGAGCGTCCGTTTCTGCAAATTCCCGGCCCCAATCCGATCCTCACTCCTGGACCCTCCGGGAGCTGGGACAGCCACGTGATCGAAGCAGGTGACGCGTTTAAGGACTTTGGTACCTACTACTTGTACTATCATGCCACGGAAGACGTTGGCGGCGGTGGCTACCAGACAGGTGTGGCCACCTCCACACATCCGCTGGGACCGTTCACGAAATTTGGGGACCAGCCGATCTTGCCACTTGGTCCGGAAGACAGTTGGGATGGCAGGCATGCCGCTTGCGCGATGGTGCTGAAGGAAGGTACGGACCGTTATCTGATTCGGATCCTGACCAGAGAAAGTATCGGATACGCCTCTAGCCGCGATGGAATAAATTGGACCAAATACAGTGGCAATCTAGTTGCCACCCGTGAGGCCGAGCCCAATGCGGCGGCTTATGCGGAAGTGCATGCAATCGTCGAGCCCCCTTTCATCTACTTGTATCACACCTTGAGATACAAGCAGCCGTGGCGCGATCGTTTTCGCGACCAGTTTCCCACGGTCGAAGATTTAGGCATGCAGGTGTTGGTTATGGCGCGGCCTTTCCGTTTGGACATGCCGGCGCTGACTCGTGAAACACTTGCCGCTGGAACGACGACCAGCATGCGTCGTGACGAGTCGCCCATCATTGCCTTGAGTCACGCGACAAGTGCCTCCGTTACAGTGCAATGTACCTGCGATCGGCACGACAACGTCGATCCCGTCATTTCGCATTAGCCGCCGGGAATCGTCTCAGCTTTTCTCCGTATACCTGCCCGAGATCATGACGGCATTGGTTCAAAATAGCCAGTATTTAGCCACGTGCGGATTGAGTCGACGGAATCAGCGATATACAATATGTTTACTTTGGTGGTATGCCAGAGGTCGTCAAGCGAGATTGTCGAAGATCGCTCCGCCGACGGTTAAATTACATCACGGTGGAACGATCGGTGATAATGGGGGTAGCAAGTATCCATCACGGCGATGCCCGAATTCTACACGATGCCCGAATTCTCATGACCCGATTTACATTCTGGCGCAAACGATATTGCCTATTCGCGCTATCCATGGTGGCTGGCCAGGTCCTAGGTTTGGGCGCGAAGGGGGCTGAGACAGCGCACTGGGCGTATGTCCAGCCTACGCGGCCGTCGCGTCCAGTGGTGCAAGACGCCAGCTGGCCGCGCAACGAGATCGACTATTTCGTTCTTGATAAACTGGAGCAAAACGGATTCGCAGCTTCACCACCGGCGGACAAGGTGACACTTGTTCGACGCGTCAGTCTCGACTTGACCGGTCTCCCGCCGACACCAGAAGCGGTGAACGCGTTTCTCTCCGACGAATCGTCCGCTGCCTATGAGCGGCTGGTGGACCGATTATTGGCATCGCCGCAGTACGGGGAACGGATGGCGGCGTGGTGGTTGGATATGGCCCGCTATGCCGACACCAACGGCTACGAAGGCGATGGTTCGCGTGAGATCTGGCTCTATCGTGACTGGGCCATTAGCGCTTTCCAACAGGGAATGCCCTTTGATCAATTCACGATCGAACAACTAGCGGGAGATTTACTTCCCGAGCCGACCGACGACCAACGTATCGCCACGGGATTCCATCGGAACACGCCGTTTTGCTACGAAGCCGGCACCGACTTGGAGCAGTTTCGTGTCGAGTCGGTGGTCGACCGGGTCAATACCACGATGACTGTGTGGATGGGTACGACCATGGCTTGTTCCCAATGTCACGATCACAAATACGACCCTTTCAGTCAGCGCGAGTATTTTCAACTCTATTCTTTTTTCAACAATGCGGACGAGGACAACGGCCGGGGGGCAACTTTGTCGGCGCGCAGTCCTCTCAACCGAGAGTCAACCGAGGCGATGGAAGCGGAGATTGCCCAACTGCGGGAAACGCTCACAGTCGAGACGCCGGAACTAGCGACTGCACAGGCAGCTTGGGAGAAATCGCTTACCGAAAATCGCCAGTGGCACATGCTCGTCGCTGAGCAATACGTCTCTCTTGACGGAGCGACCCTCCAGCGACTGGATGACCATTCCATTTTAGTCAGCGGTGAAAATCCGCAACACGACACCTACGAGTTGCTGGTGCCGTGGGATGGCAGCAGCATTACGGCCATCGGTTTAGAGGTGCTTAACCACGAAAGTCTGCCCCACAACGGGCCGGGACGTTATGAGGACAACGGGAATTTCTGTCTCACGCGGGTGCAGGCCGCGTTTGCTTCACCCGACAGCCCCGATCAATGGCAAAGCATTCTTTTCGTCAAAGCCTTCGCCAGCTACGAAGAAGACGGCGGCCCAGAGGGCGTGATCGACGACGACGACGCCACCGACTGGTGTACTAACAAAGAAGCGGCCCATGCCGTGTTCATTGCCGACAGGGACTATCACGTACCGGCAGGCTCGCTCATTCAAATTCGCTTGCGGCACCATTCAGAAAACGGCCAACACGGTGTCGGGCGATTTCGCCTCTGGGCATCGACCGGTAGCATGGATGCGATGGATCAAGAAGGACTCGCCCCGCTGCCGACCTTGGCGATCTTGGAGAATCCAGTTGGCCAGCGAACGGATGAACTAAATGAAAAGCTCCGCGATCAAATTGTTGAGATTGCGCCGCACCTCGCTCCGATTCGCCGGAGAATCGCCGAGTTGGAAAGCGCGGCGTCGCCAGCATCTACGATGGTCATGATCGAGCGCGAAGAACCGAGAGAAACCCGACTGTTGATTCGCGGTAGCTATTTGGACCCGGGTGATGTTGTCCAACCCGCGATTCCTTCGGCCTGGCATGATTGGCCCGACGGCGCACCCCTGAACCGGCTCGGTTTGGCTAAGTGGTTAGTTCGCCCCGACAACCCACTGGTCGGACGCGTCACGATGAATCGCATCTGGGCGATCTTCTTTGGCAAAGGGATCGTCGAGACCAGTGAGGACTTTGGAACCCAGGGATCGCGACCAAAACACCCCGAGTTGCTGGATTACCTGGCGACCCAATTCGTCGAAGGCGGATGGGATCTTCAAGCGATGCAAAAGCAGATTGTCATGTCAGCCACCTACCGGCAATCCTCTCGTCTGCCCGCGGAGTTAAACGAGCGCGACCCGAATAACGATTTTTTCGCTCGCGGGCCAGCCTTTCGCTTGGACGCGGAGATGATTCGCGACCTGGCGCTGGTGGCCAGCGGGTTGTTTACCGAGCGCATTGGGGGTCCTGGAGTGTACCCCTACCAGCCCCCAGGTATCTTCGAGCAGATTCACAGTTTTACGACCGGCTGGGAGACCAGCACGGATGGCGACCAGTTTCGCAGAGCCCTCTACATATGGTGGAAGCGAACGGCCCCTTATCCATCGATGCTCACGTTTGATGCCGCTCGCCGTAGTGTTTGCGCCGAACGCCGGCCACGGACGAATACTCCACTGCAGGCGTTAGTGACGCTCAACGATCCGGTATTCGTCCAGTGTGCCGCGGCGCTGGGACGACGGATGGCTAGGGAAGTCGACGGGGATGAACGAAAACGGGTGGCTCACGGATTTCAATTGTGCGTTGCCCGCCTGCCCACTGAACAGGAAACGGACCAGTTGGTCGAACTGTACCGGGAGAACTTGGCGATTTACCAGAACGATGGCGCTGGGGCACACGCGATTGCCTCCAGCAATTTGCCGAATCCTCTTCCGAAAGACGTACCCGTATCCGAACTCGCCGCCTGGTCGGTGGTGGGCAATGTGTTGTTGAATTTAGATGAAACGATGACGAAGTACTGAAGAAGTGGCGGGATGCAGGATGCTGGATAAAAGGCGCTGCACTCGCCACTCGCCACCCGCCATTAGCTACTAGCCACCATGAACGAAACAACCCTCCTCTCCAACACCCGCCGTCAATTTCTTTCGAATTGCATGACAGGCATGGGCGCTGCCGCTTTAAGTTCGTTGCTGAACGAATCCGTGGAGGCTGGCGCTGCCACGGCGCGGATCAATCCGACGGCGCCCCAGCAGGCTCACCATGCGCCGCGGGCCAATCGCATTATTTACATGCACATGGCCGGTGGTCCTTCGCAGTTAGATCTGTACGACCACAAACCCCAACTCTCGGCCCGCAATGGCGAGCTTTGCCCGGACGAGTTTTACGAAGGCAAGAAGTTTGCGTTCATCGAAGGTCATCCCAAATTGTTGGGGACTCCCTTCAGATTCGCGCAACACGGCGAAAACGGCGCGTGGATGTCCGAGCACGTTCCTCATCTTTCCAAAGTCGTCGATGAGCTCTGTTTCATCAAGTCGATGCAAACTGACCAGTTCAATCATGCGCCGGCGCAGTTGTTCATCCAGACGGGCTCAGCTATTCTCGGTCGTCCGAGCATGGGGGCCTGGATGTCGTACGGTTTAGGGACAGAGAATCAGGACCTGCCAGCGTTTGTCGTGCTTGTTTCCGGCCAGCGCGGACCAAGTGGCGGAACGGCACTGTGGGGCAATGGTTTTTTGCCCAGCGTCCATCAGGGAGTGCGATTGCGCTCGCAGGGTGATCCGGTGTTATTTCTTACGGACCCTGAGGGAATCAGCCGGTCGCAGCGGAGAATGACGCTGGACAAGATCCGGGCACTCAATGAAATTCGCCTGCAAGAGGTTGGCAATCCTGAGATTGCCACGAGAATCGAGCAGTTCGAGTTGGCTTATCGGATGCAGCAAAGTGTTCCGGAGCTGATGGCCATGGATGAAGAGCCGGAATACATTCACAAAATGTACGGCACCGAACCGGGCAAGAAATCGTATGCCAACAATTGTTTGCTGGCCCGTCGGTTAATTGAGCGCGGCGCGCGGTTCGTACAACTTTATCATTGGGGCTGGGACTCACATGGCCAGGATAAATTCGAGAGTCTGCGCTACAGTTTTGTGGAGCGCTGCCAGCAGACCGACCGCGCGACCGCGGCGCTGGTCATGGACCTCAAGGCGCGTGGGCTGTTGGAGGATACGCTTTTGGTCTGGGGCGGTGAGTTTGGCCGCACACCGATGGCCGAGGGTCGGTCCAAAACCTATATCGGCCGCGACCACCACCAACACGCTTTCACGGTTTGGTTGGCGGGAGCCGGTGTGAAGCCTGGATATTCCCACGGGAACACCGACGAGTTCGGCTACGACGCGGTGGAGGACCCGGTCCACGTTCATGATCTCCAGGCGACGATCATGCATCTAATGGGAGTCGACCACGAGAAGCTGACCTATCGATTTCAAGGTCGCGATTTTCGGCTGACCGACGTGCATGGGAAAGTGGTTAAGGAGATTTTGACGTAAAGCATGCCGTTGGTTAGTTGCGTGTTCCTAGTTCATTACCTTTCGCGACATGACTGTAACCCCAACTCAGCGTTTCTTCATTCGATGGAACGTAGTAGAATATGGGAACAGGAGATTAATCATGATCGTCACGAATTGCCGTCAATGAAGTTCGCAACCTACGCGTGCGTGGCCGCGGGCGGCCGCCGCTCGAGACAAAAGACATTGCCGAATTGTAAAAGACATTGCCGAATTGTAGTCGCAATTTGATGACCAACGGTCACTGACGTTGCTGGACAAGCTGAGTGATGGGATTGTTTTGTGAACCGTTGGAGTAGGTAAGGATTTTTTGGATGAACGACTCTGCTGACTTTCCGACCTCTACGTTTTCCGTGAATGGCCGATCTTACTCTCCGCCGGCGCGTCCGATCGTCGTTATCTGCGTGGATGGCTGTGGGGACGAATACCTCAGCACCTCTCTGGCGCGGGGCCGGATGCAAAACTTGGCGCGTGTGATTCCCCAGGGATATCGCGGCCTGGTACGCGGCGCGCTGCCTTCATTTACCAACGTCAACAACGCCTCGATCACGACCGGCATGCCACCGGTGGTGACCGGTTTTGGGGGGAACTTCTTCATCGAACCGGAGACGGGCGAAGAGGTGATGATGAATTCCTCCAAATACCTGCGATGCGGAACGATCCTGGCTGCCGCCGCCAATGCGGGACGCCAGGTGGCGATGATCACGGCCAAGAATAAGCTGCTGGATATATTGTCTCACGAGCTAAAGGGGATCGCGTTCTCCTCGGAGTTTGCCAACAAGGCAGAAGATGACACGCACGGAATCAGCGACGTCGAAGAGCTCGTGGGACTTCCCACACCAGAGATCTACAGTGCCCAGGCCAGCCTGTTTGTGTTGGCCGCCGGTGTCAAACTGATCGAACGCGGTCTGGCAGATTTTCTTTATCTGTCGCTGACCGACTATATGCAGCACAAGTTTGCGCCGCACACGCCTGAGTCGCTCGATTTTTACGAGGGGATGGACAGGGAAATCGGCCGCCTGCTTGAGTTGGGCGCGATCGTTGGCATTACCGCTGACCACGGCATGAACCAAAAGGACACCGCCGATGGCCAGCCGAATGTGATCTACCTCGAGTCGCTGTTGGACACGGAATTCGGCAAAGGCAACAAGGTCATCTGTCCGATCACCGATCCTTACGTGGTCCATCACGGTTCGCTGGGTTCCGAGGTGATGGTTTATCTGCAAGACCCATCGCAAACGGTGGAGATTGCCGAGTGGGTGTTCCAGCTGGATGGGATCACCGAGGTATGCGATCGCGAGACGGCTGTCAAGAAACTCGAGTTACCTGGCGATCGGATTGGCGACTTGATTGTCATGTCGGCCCGCGATGTCGTGATCGGCCGCAATCCCGAGTATCACGACCTCTCGCTCATCAAAGGCGGCTTGCGTTCTCATGGTGGTCGTTATGAAGAGATGGTACCCATGGTGATCTCCGAGCCGTTAAGCGACGAGTACATGGCCAAGGCAGCTGGAGACCCGAGGAATTTTGATGTGTTTGATTTTGTTTGTAATGGGACGTAGCTGAAGTCGTGAGACCTTGGATGCGTCACTCGAAACCGGCCACAGGCTTACTAGAACGCATTTCAATACCGGGAGCGGGAGGCCTTAGGTCTATGCACATTTTCCGTGTGACGTAGTCATATAACTCGGGGTTTGGGAGGATACCCCAATACTGTTCGGCACGAATAATGCTTAGGCGAACGGGGGCCGTTAGGCCCGCGGTTGAATCGCCATTAGGCGTTCTATTTTCTTGGGTAACGCCTCACGCATAAGGACGTCATACCACCGGCATCGATCAAGATGTGTTCACCGCGGGCCTAACGGCCCCCGTTCGCCTACGCAAAAAATGTGGCGAACAGTATTGGGGTATCCCCCCAAACCCCCCGGGTAAATATTTACCAAACGAAACTAGTTTCCCAACCGGTAAAGTCTATCTTCAATCTGCCGATCAAGACGTGTATAAACCTAGGGGCGAGGCTCCCGAAAATCGGGTTTTTAAATACGCTCTAGCTCAGCCACGAGAGCCCACATCTCCCATGACTACTTCCACCATCAACTTCACTCCCAAAGGCCTCTACATCGGCGGCCAATGGTCTCCCAGCGCATCAGGCCAGACACTAACGTCACGAAATCCAGCCACTGGAGAGGTGCTCGGCGAAGTGCCGTTGGCCAATGAAGAGGACGTTGACCGCGCGGTGGCCGCAGCCAAAATCGCCTTTACACAATGGCGGAACGTGCCGGCTGCCGAGCGGGCAAAATGCCTGGAACAGTTGGCCGATCGCATCGTCGAGAACACCGAAGAATTGGCCTTGATGGACGCCTGCGATTCCGGGAATGCGCTCGCCGGCATGCGCGGGGATGTGAAGATCTCAGCCGATTCGCTGCGGTATTTTGCCGCCATGATTCGCGAGGTCAAAGGGGAAACGCTGATCAACGGACCACGGCATTTGAACTTTACGATGCGCCAGCCGTTTGGCGTCGTGGCCAAGATCAATCCGTTCAATCATCCGTTTCGTTTTTGCGCGGATAAGGTGGCCGCCCCGTTGGCCGCTGGTAACTGCGTTGTCGTCAAGCAACCTGAACAAGCGCCCTTGTCAGGCTTGCGGTTCGGCGAACTCTGCGATGGCATTTTTCCAGCTGGCGTGGTGAACGTGATAACTGGTGACGCCGTCGCTGGATCGGCCTTGGTCCGTCACCCGGACGTGCATCGCATCGCCTTCATTGGGTCCGTGGAAACGGGCCGAATTATTGCCAAAGAGGCAGCGGAAGGGCTTAAGCAAGTCTCGCTGGAACTGGGCGGCAAGAATCCGATCATCATCTTTCCCGATGCGGATCCCCAACGGGCAGCCAAGATGGCGATCAAGGGAATGAACATGAACCGCCAGGGGCAGTCGTGTAGCTCGACCTCGCGGGTGTTTGTGCACCAGTCGATCCACGATGAAGTCACTGGGCATTTGGTCGAGGAGGCTGAGAAACTTCCTGTCGGCTTTCCGTGGTTGGAGGAATACGAGGTCGGTCCGATTGTTTCCCAGGAGCAATATGATCGCGTAATGGGCTACATCGCTTCCGGAAAGGAAGCAGGCGCGCAACTGTTGACCGGTGGCGGCAAACCAGCAGGTGAGATGTACGATAACGGATTCTTTGTGTCGCCCACGGTGTTCGATGGTGTCCAGCCACATATGCGGATCGCCCGCGAGGAGATTTTCGGTCCGGTCATGTCCGTTTTCACTTGGGACGATTATGAAGCGATGATCGGTCATGTGAATGAGTTGATGTACGGTCTGACGGCAGCGATCGTTACCAATGATCTGGCCCAGGCCATGGAAACGGCCCAGCGCGTGGAAGCCGGGTATGTTTGGATTAACACCAATGGACGCTATTTGGGAGCCCCGTACGGTGGCTGGAAGCAAAGCGGTATTGGGCAGGAAGAGTGTTTTGAAGAGCTGTTGAGTTACACGCAAATCAAAAACGTGAATATGGGTTGGTAGCTAAAAAAAATCTATGGCCAATACGTCATTAGCCGCCGTATTTCATGAGGCGGGCCAACCGCTGACGCTGGAGCGGTACGAGCTGCCAACGCCGGGTCGCGGTGAGGTGTTGGTTCGCATTACCTGTTCGACGCTGTGTGGAAGCGACGTGCATACGTTTCTGGGGCACCGCCCCACGCCCGTGCCGACGGTACTGGGTCATGAAATCATGGGGGTGGTTGAGCGCCTAGATGCAGACGAAACGGTTAGCGACCATGCGGGCCAGCGTCTCCAAGTGGGCGATCGAATCACCTGGTCGATCGCGGCCAGTTGTAGCAATTGCTTTTTCTGTGACAACGACGTTCCACAGAAATGCGAGCGGCTGTTCAAGTACGGTCACGAAAAGATTGTTGCGGAGCATCCGCTTAGTGGCGGATTGGCTGACTACTGTCACTTGGCGGCTGGCACTGCTATTTTTCGCGTGCCGGAGTCGTTGGCCGACACGGTTGCCTGCCCGGCGAATTGCGCCACGGCGACGGTTGCGGCGGCGATGCGCGTCGGAGGTGGCTGCGAAGGTCGCTCGGTTTTGATTCAGGGCGCAGGGATGCTCGGGTTGACGGCCACCGCCATGGCGCGGAGCCGTGGCGCTCGACAGGTTATTGTTTGTGACGTCAACGCCGATCGCCTCGAGCGAGCCGGTGAGTTCGGAGCCACGCGTACGTTACCAGTATCAGCAGACGAGCAAGATTTGATCGACAGTGTGCGAGACTTGACAGCAGGACGTGGCGTGGACTTGGTGGTGGAATTATCGGGAGCCCCCAGCGCCGTCGAAACGGGCGTCAAGCTGCCAAGGATTGGCGGACGCTATGTGCTGATCGGCAGTACGTTTCCAGTCCCGCCGATAGCTCTCGATCCGGAATCGGTCGTGCGCCGGTGTTTAACGATCGTGGGAAATCACAACTATCGGCCGGAAGACTTAGGGGACGCGGTTACGTTTCTGGTAGAGCACGGCCGCGAGTTTCCATTCGCCGATTTGGTACATGACGAATTTTCTCTGCCAGAGGCGGAAGCGGCATTCGCACGTGCGATTCAGGGACAGGATTTGCGCGTGGCAGTGAGGCCGGACGTTTCGTGACGAAACCCGCTTTCAAACTGGTCGGCGACAATCCGCACTATGAGCGCTGGCGTTGGCAAGTCTTCACGATCACCTGGCTAACCTACTTTGGCTTTTACCTGACGCGCAAGACGTTTTCGGTAGCCAAGATCGGGATGGAGCTGGATCCATCCATCGAAATCAGTCGCCATGAAATGGCCTGGATCGACGGGGCCTTTCTATCGGCGTATGCGATTGGGCAATTTGTGTCTGGTATCATGGGTGACCGTGCGGGCACGCGCAAAGTCGTCGTGGTTGGCATGTTTGGTTCCGCCTTGGCTGCTGCTGCCATGGGAGCGTCCTCAATCACCCTGGTTTTTGGAGTCCTGTTTGGTCTTCAAGGCCTCTGCCAATCGACTGGTTGGGCGCCGTTGGTGAAGAACGTCGGCAACTTTTTTTCCCAACATGAACGTGGAACCGTTATCGGGTTGTGGAGTACCAACTACGCGGTTGGTGGCATGGTCGCTTCGGTTTTCGCTGGTTATTGGGGCGATTTGCTGGGGTGGCGATATGCCTTTTTTGTTCCGGCCGCTACCCTACTGGTGATTTGGTTGCTTTTCGTGCTTTTCCAGAGGAACCGTCCGGAAGATGTGGGGCTGCCGCCAATCGAGGTTTATCACAATGAGGAGCAGGCCGTTTTGGTCGATAGCGAAGCGGTCGAGGAGGACGGCCCCGAGAGTTCTTGGGAACTCGTCAAGCAAGTTCTCGCCGATCGAACCGTGTTGGTCATTTGTCTGGCCTACTTTTTGACCAAACCAGCGCGCTATGCCATTCTGTTTTGGGGGCCCAAGTACATCCAGGAAAAACTTGGTACTGGCATGGCTGAGTCGGGCGCGTTGAGCGCGTTGTTCGAGTTGGCTGGCATCGCTGGAGCGCTTTCGGCGGGAATTATATCGGACCGGGTCTTTAATTCGCGGCGCATGCCCGTTTGTGTCATCACGCTGACAATTCTGGGAGTGTTCATGCTGTTCATGGACGAATTGCCGGCGACCCGCGTCGTGTTAGGCGCTTCGTACATCTTGATTGGGCTACTGGTTTTCGTGCCCGACACAATCTTGAACGGACCAGCCGCGGTCGACTTTGGTACCAAGAAAGGGGCGGGGACCGTGGCCGGGTTTGTCAATGGAGCTGGTTCGATAGGCGCGATCCTGGGTGGGACCATTCCCGGATTGTTCGCCGAGCGCTGGGGATGGGATGGCGTCTTTACTTTACTGGGCGCGATGGCCATTACCGCCGCGGTGATTTTATTGCCCAAGTGGAATGCGCTGCCGGCGACAGCTGCAGCTTAAGAAACCGAAACCGATACCGAGAATCGAGATGAAGAGTTGGACGGTGCGTAGATGAAACAATACAAAATAGCCCGAATTGCCCGCGCGCTGTTGGCTTTTGGTGTCGCTCTCGCTACCACTCGAACGGTAACATGGTTGTTCGCACTTCTCGTCTTTGCATTACCTTGCTTCGGTGAGTCTCCCGAGCAGGAAGCGCTCGACGCCATGCCGAACTTCAGCGTACCGGATGGGCTGCGGATCGAGTTGTTCGCGGACGGGCGTTATCTGGCCAACCCGGTCGCATTTTGCTTTGACGACGCCGGCCGTGTTTACGTGGCAGAAACCTTTCGTATGGCCCACGGCATGGAGGAGAACCGGCGTGGCGAAGAGTGGTTGAACGACGATCTCGCTTGTCAATCGGTCGCTGACCGTTTGCAGATGCTCGAGAAGTGGGCCGGTGATTTCGAGGGTGGTTGGGACTACTTTGTCAATACGTCCGAGCAGCTCCGGTTGGTCGAAGATACCGACGGCGACGGCCGTGCCGATCGATCAACGGTCTACTCGGATGACTATGACGAACCTTTGGATGGGTTGGCTGCCGGTGTGCTGGCTGGTGACGGTGCGATTTATTTCGCCTGTGCCCCGAATATCTACCGGCTGCGTGACACGGACGGCGATGGACGCGCCGAGCAACGCGAGATCATACTGAACGGTTTTGGTGTTCGTCACGCGTTCATCGGCCACGATCTTCACGGGTTGATCTGGGGACCGGACGGTAAACTCTATTTTTCCATGGGCGATCGGGGTTTTCACGTAGAGACGAAGGAAGGCAGGACGCTGCATAGTCCCAATCGCGGAGCTGTGCTCCGCTGCGATCCCGACGGCTCGAATCTGGAAGTGTTCGCCACCGGTTTGCGAAATCCCCAAGAGATCGCCTTTGATCAATACGGGAATCTTTTTACCTGTGACAATAATTCGGACGCCGGCGACCAAGCGCGAGTGGTCTATTTGCCAGAGGGCAGCGATAGCGGCTGGCGAATGGAGTACCAGTACCTGGAAGAGGACAACCTACGCGGCCCGTGGACACAAGAAAAGCTATGGTATCCTCAGCACCCGGACCAGCCCGCCTGGATGTTGCCGCCACTGGCCTGGATCGGTGCCGGTCCGTCCGGTCTCACTTACTACCCAGGGATTGGACTGCCCGATCGATACGACAACCACTTCTTCATGTGCGACTTTCGCGCTAGTCCACAAAGCAGCATTCGCACGTTTTCCGTACGCCCGCAAGGAGCAGGCTTCGAAGTGGTTGACGAACACGAATTCTGGCAACACATCGTGGCGACCGACGTGGAGTTTGGCTATGACGGTGGACTCTATGCACTCGACTTTATCGAAGGTTGGAATGGCACCGGGCAGGGTCGCATCTACCGGATTATCGATCCCGCGCAGATGAATTCGCCTGACATCAAGGCCTTGCCCAAGCTATTCGCAGCAGGTTTTTCGACGCTACCAACCTCGCAACTTGCGACGCTACTGCACCACGGGGACATGCGCGTGCGACTGAGAGCCCAGTTCACATTGGCTGGTCGCGGGGAAGAGGCCATCGGTACACTGGTGGGCCTGCTGAAGGAGAGTGACGATAACCTAGCCCGATTACATTCGATTTGGGGACTCGGACAAATGGCTCGCAACGGCGAAGCCGTGATGCAGGAAGTCGTTGGGCGATTGTCCGATCCCGATAGTCTTATTCGAGCTCAGGCAGCCAAGGTTTTGGGCGATGTTCGGTATTTCGCTGCCGCCGAACGGCTCGTGGAAACGATCCGTGACGAGAACTTGCAAGTCCGCGCTTCAGCCTGCCTCGCGTTGGGAAAAATCGGATATCCAGCGGCTGTGGAAGCGATTTTGGCGATGCTCGAAGAGAATCAGGACGAGGATGTATTCCTGCGTCACGCCGGTGTTATGGGCCTGGCTGGAACCGGCAATGCCGATGCTCTTGTGAAACATGCCAACCATCCGTCAGCAGCGGTGCGAATGGGCATCTTACTAGCCTGGCGGCGACTTGCTGATCCGCGTATCGCCAGGTTCCTTGAGGACGCCGAGCCACGCCTCGTATTGGAGGCTGCTCGCGCGATTAACGACGTGCCGATTGACGAATCGTTACCGGCGCTTGCTCAAGCGATAGAACGCTACTCTCGTCCAGCGGCCGTCAGTGATAGCCTGGTCGTCCAACCGGTGCATGCGATGCGATTCACCCGCGAGTTTTGGCACAACATCGAAGGCAGCCAGGTCGTCGATTTGACCAGTCATCCCAAGTTTAAATCCGGCTCTCCCGACGAATCCGATACCGCCACCGTCTTCTCAAATGGACCCGAGCGGGGTGCAAACTATGGAACTCGGATATACGGCATCATCCACGCATCAGAAACCGGTGACTACACCTTCTATCTCACCTCGGATGACGAAGGCCAGTTATTCCTTAGCGACGGCACAGACCCTGATGACAAGCGCCTCATTGCATCGGTGGCCACTTACGCAGTACGTGACAACTGGGACATGTTCGACACGCAAAGGTCGGAGCCCATCCACTTGGAGGCGGGTGGTCAATACTACATCGAGGCTCTTCACAAAGAAGGTGGCAGCCCGGATCACCTGGCTGTCGGTTGGAAGCTTCCTGATGGCACCATTCAGCGGCCGATTGGCGGTGATACCGTGGTGCAGGTTGGCAGCGGATCAGAGGATGCAGCGCAAATTTCACTGCTGCGTCGCGTGATCAATGCCAACATGCGTTTAGGAGGCCAGCAGCAAGTGACGGCTATCGCCGCGTTTGTCAGCAACCCCGCTAATCCCTATCTCGTACGGCGCCTGGCCGCGCAAGCCCTGAACGATTGGAGCCAGCCACCGCCACGCGACGCGGTACTCGGTCACCGACAATATCTCCCCGATCGTGACACCGACATGGTGCGCGACGTGTTACAAACAACCATGGCAGGCATGTTGGAAAGCGCATCGGGAACGCTGGAGAGCGAAGTCGCCAAACTGGCCACGACCTACGGCGTTGCCACCGATCTCGAGACGTTTGTGGAATGGGCGATGGACGGTCAGCGACCCTTTCCGGCTCGCCGAGAAGCCATCCGGCTGCTGGCGCGGGAAGCACACTCGAAAGTGCCGGAAATTATCGACACCTGGCTACGAGGTTCTGATCCACAGCTTCGCAGCGAGGCACGTTGGATCCTGGCATCCAGCGATCCAGACCGAGCCATCGCAGAGCTGTCCGAGGTGTTGCGAAGTGGTGTTACCAGCGAGCAGCAACAGGCACTGGCGACCTTGGCGGCAATGGAACATCTGGAGGCCAATCGTCTGCTGGTCGATTGGGCAAGACAACTTGTTGAAGGACGAGTTGCCGCACCGCTGCAATTGGACGTGTTCGACGCAGCTCGCCGGCGTGGTACACCTGAACTCCAAGAGCTCATCCAACGCTACGAGGACTTACAGAAGGATTCTGATCCGCTGGATCGCTACAAACTCGCCCTAGCTGGAGGCGATGCCAGTCGAGGTAAACACACGTTCTTTACTAACGGCAAGTTCCAGTGTCAAAGGTGCCACAAGCTGGATGGGCGCGGCGGTGGTGAGGTGGGTCCGGATTTGACGCGCATTGGCACAGAAAAGGATCGCCAATATATCTTGCAGTCGATTGTGACACCCAACCAACAATTTGCCGAAGGTTTCGCGTATGCCGCCGTTGCGACTGACACAGGGCACACGATATCGGGAAGAATTGTCCGTGAAACGGATGATGCCGTGGTCATTCAGCCAGCCGGAAAAGACGAAGTGGTCGTTTCTCGTGACTCGATCGAAGACCAAGTCCCGGCACAGTCTGCTATGCCGGCCAACCTTGTGGACCAAATGACGTTAAGCGAGTTGCGTGATTTGGTGGAGTTTTTGGCAAATCAAACGGAATGACGGTGAGACCGTCTTCGGAACACTAATCCTCGCTAATCAATACGCAGTAGAGCTTTACCTCAGCGTTGCAAAAAAAGACGAGTTAACGATTTACGAACAGTCCCGGGCCGGCTGGAATCGGTCTGCCGTTCGAACTCGCCAGGGGGGCAACGCTGCACCTCTCATTCCCAGGGCGTTGCCCTGGGCTTTCATCTGTCAGGCCTTCGGCCTTAGCCCAACGCGCTACGACACCTATTCGCAAAAATCGCTCACCGTTAATCCCAAACATAGCGATCGTCATAGTCAACCTCGTAGTGCGACAAGAGTGAGCGATACTCGTACTTGAATGTGCCATGACATGGCTCCTTTCATGTACTTCTTCAGGCTAACGCCCTCGTAGTTATCAATATTCCGTAGTGGATTGACAACAAATAGGCCGGAGGCCTTCAATGTGATAGCCCAGGGCAACGCCCTGGAAAATGGGGCGGGGTGTGGCTTTTAGCTGAGAATCGCATCCCATAGAATCGTGTACGAAGGGATCGTCAAGCAAGTGTTCGCAAATCTAACAAAATGTGAAGTCTGAAACCCATAGCTCGGCAGACCGAAATTGTCGTAAAACAAAGTTCCAAACTGCTGACGAACTCGACATTTCATGCAACCATAGAGCTTTATTCGGGCGGTCTAGTGTAGTAATCCAACGCGTTGGTTTTGAAATTGCGCTAGCGGCTTAATCCTCGACAAAATCGCAACCCGAAGCGCGGCGAGGACGATGTGAACGGCAAGGATCCTCGCCGCGCGTCGGGTTACCATTAGTGTAGATCAGTGTTCCAAATTCTCACCCAGAAAGCTTGTGCTCAGCAATGGCTGCAAAACCACGGATCGCCGTTGGCGGTATTTTAACGGAGTGTAATCACCTGGGCGGCTTGCCTATCGACATCAGTTGGTTCGAGCGATATGAGTTGCGTTTTGGCTCGGACGTGTTGAAAATTGATAGCGGTGTGGTGGGCGGCATGCTTGAAGTGCTCGACAAGCGGGAGGCCGAAGCGGCGCCGCTGCTGTTTGCCAGTACATGTCCCGGCGGCCACCTGACTTCCGAATGCTACGGGCAGCTTAAATCAGATCTGCTGGATCGTCTTGCCGCAAGCCTCCCGGTGAAGGGAGTTTTGTTGCCGCTACACGGCGCCATGGTCGCTGAGCGGGTCGACGATCCAGAAGGAGACTTGATTCGGTCGGTACGCAAAGTCGTCGGCAGCGACGTGCCGATTATGGTGACGTTGGATCTCCACGCTCAGGTCACGGATGAAATGGTTTCGTTTGCCGATGCGCTAGTCGCCTGGGAAACCTACCCGCATGCAGATAGCTACTCAACCGGCCAACGGGGTGCGCGATTGATCCTGGACGCGGTCGAGGGCAAATGCCATCCGACCATGGTTGCGGCGACCGTACCGGTCGTAACCGGCGGGATCCACGGTTCCACGGAGGATGACAGTCCTTTCGCACAAATGATGCAGCACACCAAGGCGCTGGAAAAACAAGATGGCGTGTTGTCGACCAGTCTCTTTCTGGGCCATCCGTATTTGGACATGGCACAAATGGGCAGCGGCGCGGTCGTGATTACCGACAACGATGTGGACGGTGCCCGTGCACTCGCCGCTGAGATCGCCCAGATGTACTGGAACCGCCGATTTGAGCTGGAGCCGAATGTGATGACGCCTTGTGAGGCGATTGCTGCGGGACTTGAAGTCGACGGGGGGCCCGTGCTGCTCGTGGAAACCGCAGACTGCTGCGGCGGTGGTGCGGCAGGTGACAGCGTAGCGACGCTCAAAGCGTTGCTCGAGACGGCTCCCAATGCATCGTCGCTGGTACCGGTTGTCGACGCCGAGGCCGCCGCCGCTTGTCATGCGGCTGGAGAGGGAAGCTTACTGACGTTGGTGCTCGGACACAAACATGATCCCGTTTGGGGTGAGCCAGTAACCGTGAGCGGTACGGTCGTGCGCCTTGGTGACGGTCGATTTCGTTACGAGGGCGGCATCTGGGATGGCGTGGACGGAAATATGGGGGCGACGGCCGTATTCCGGATCGGTAGCATTGAAGTGATGATCACAACGCACGCCACCTATGACTGGAAGGATGAGCAGTTCTGCTCCATGGAATGTGATCCCTCCTCCTGCAAGTTCATCGTCGCCAAGAACCCGATGAACTATCGAGTGGCGTATGGCGACATCGCCAAGGCTATTTTCATTCTCAACACGACGGGACCGACGCCTGCCACGATCAAACACGTTTCATTGTCGAAGATTGAGCATCCGTATTTTCCAGCGGTGGAAGACATACCTGGCTTGGTCCCAAGATTTGCGCTTGGTTATGGGTTATGATTCTCCCGTAGCATAAGCGTCCCCGCTTGTGCCTTGCGACTCACAAGCTGAGCTAGCGGCGACGCTCACTCTACGATTGAATCAACCGACCCACGTGGGTCGCCGACTGTCAGATGCTTCTCGCGTTGTTTATTCCTGCTCAACGGGAATCGAAACGGACAGCTCCCCGCCGAACAACGACGACGGATCGCCGCGCTCGGCCAAGGTACTGGCCAGAACTTCGATCGTACGTGGAATGATGTCGTTGTGGACCTGCTGCCCTCTGACGTAGATGGTGACGGGCTCGTCAAGGTCTAGCATCTGGTCGTTGAAACGCAACACGATTTCGGCTTCTGCGGAACTTTCTAAATCGACTCGCTGGCCGTCGCGCAGAGCTCGAACGACCGCGCCTGGTCGATGGTTCGCCTGACGGATGGCGAGCCAGTGGTGGCGACTATGGTAAACCGAGTGCTGCTCCCAAACGAGACTCTTGGGCCAGGGGTCCCGATATCGGTCTGCCATCCAGGGGATTGCGGCGGCATCTTCCAAGTCCATCCAATGACCCTTATCCGGATAGATTTCGACCCAATGCAAGTATCCTTGTGGATCGTCCTCGCGAAGCTGTTCCAAGCGTGTCGCCCAGCCGGTAGCTGCCTCGTTGCGACCGTAGGCGTCGTCTTTTCCACCCATGTGCAGTGTGAAAGCAACATTGCGCAGTGACAAGAGGGAAGCGTTGTTGGGATGTCCTGCCATCATCGCTGCCGCGGCCCAGCGGTCGGCCATCCGCGGAGCCAGTTGGTAGACGCCGTCCCCGCCGGCTGAGTATCCCATCAAGTAGACACGATTCGGATCAACGTCTTCCAGGACGATCAGATTTTCGATTAGCCGGTCAAACAGGCGGTCGACGTGGGCATGATGCCACAAATTCCACGTGTCCGTTGGTGCGCGAGGACAAAGATAGATTCCCTCCTGTGGTTGGTAGAGGTCCTGATGTTTGTGCCACTGCTGGTCGTTCACCTCCTTGGTCGTCTCACCTCCTCCGTGCATGGAAATGTACAAACTTCGTCCTTGAGGAGGCTTTTCGCCAAATACTTTGAAGTCAAAAAGCATGGTCACGCCGTCCAGACTAATCGTCCGCCGATTCACCTCTTCAGAGCGTGTCGCGCGAATATAACGGGCATGTTCCTCGCAAAGCAGCTTGGCGGCGCGAACTGCGTCCTCGCGAGTTAAGGGGACGCTTCTAAAGTCTTGGTCCTGAAGCCACTGGTCGACAACTTTCCGGTCGTCTTTGTGCTGCCGGAGTTGGTCCTCCAACGATTTCACCGCAGCCGCACTTTCTACCGGATTCAACGGCGAGTCGCCATCGTGTTCGACCGACACCAACTGGTCTGCTTTCTCGGCACGAAACGCCTGAACGTTAGCTTCGTCACCGTTGAGTCCGATGGTGTACTGCCCACCGAGCAACAAGACGCCTGCGACGTGGTCATTCGTGTCAAACCGTTCGTCTTTGGTGGTTGCTTCAAAGACGACATTCTGCTGCGAATCACGAACGCGGATCGGCACGGCCCGTCGCTTGCCGGTGGCCGGATCGTGAACACGAAAGTAGACTCGTACGTTTCCCTCGGCCAGCGGCTCGGATTTTCCTGCGTAGCGGTCCGTGACATTCACGGCGTAAACATAGTCCGCCGAAGGATTCCAGGAGAGCGGAAATCGTAACGGTGTACGCCGGAAGCTGGTGGCGTAAATAGCGTGCCGCGGATTATCTCCAGGGCAGCCGGCTGCCTTGTCCACAAACCAGCCCTGGTCCAATTCGTCACCAGTCGCCTCCGCGGCCCCGGTAAAGTGCCATCCGTGATCCCATATCTCGACCCAGGAATGATTCCCGCTGCCGTCGGGCCAGAGCGGAGTACCCGCGAACCTGGCCGGTATGCCTACCGCCCGACACGCATCGATTAACAAGATGGAAAGCCCTGTACAAGTTGCCCTCCCAAGCTCCAAGGTCTCCAGCGGACTCATGTCGGTCCTGGGCCGATCGGTTGAGTAGCGCACATTGAATTTGGCGAACAGTTGCTGATTTAACGCTGCCCCAGCACGTCCCGACGAATCGATGTTCTCGACCATCGGCTTGAAACGCTCGTAGAAATCGCGACGCCATTGGTCACGCTGCTCGCTGACCACGGCGTAGGGAAGCACGCAGTTCAAAAATATTTCCTGTGAAACCGATTCCTTCCAAGGCGCTTCGTCCATTGCGCGATAAGCCAGCGCGACGTGCTCCAACAGGAAGTCGGCAGAAAGCTCCTGAAGGTCGTGAGCCGGCATATGCGCGACGAGAAAATCGAGCCCCTGACGTTGTGATTCGGGAACCGTGTCGAGAGCGGCCTGAAGCTCAGTGCTGTTGCCACCGGCTCGCTGCAGGGCGGCGGCGACCAATCGGTCCACATCGGTCTGCTCCCAGGACAATACTGGTGCGACCCATGCGATTTGCCACAATAATACGATGGCACAGATTGCGTGCTTGCCGCTATTCGGTGTTTTGCCTGTCAATTTAGTCATGCCTTACGTCTGTTTGTGCGTTTTTTATCCCACAACCATCGTCCCTTCACTCGCCGTCAACTGACGAAACTCAGCGGACAATCGTTCACAAAATTGCCCTGGCCGACCAATGGTTATCGAATGGCCATCCACCGAGTTGCCTGGCACCAGTTCCCCCATGGCGCCCGTGCAAAACACTTCTTCACTGCGCATCAACTCGGCGAGCGTCACATCGCGCTCTTCAGCCACAATATCCAGTTGTCGGCAGATTTCCAGTACTACCGATCGAGTGATTCCCTCCGGACAGGCAACGGCTCGCGGAGTCGCGACCACCCCGTCATCAACCAGAAACAGATGCGTGGCGTTGGTTTCTGCAACGAAACCCCGCGAATCCAGCATGATCGCGTCGTCGGCCCCGGCAGCGTTGGCTTGGATTTTGGCCAAAATCGAGTTGAGCAGGTTATTGTGATGGACCTTCGGATCAAGCACGTCCGGTCCGGGGCGGCGATAGGCAGATGTGATCAAGCGAATTCCGGATTTGTCATAGACGGGAAACTTGTACTCCGCCAGCACGATCAACGTGGGTCCGGACTGATTGAGCCGCGGATCCATGCCGCTGGTGATTTTCTCTCCACGCGTGAGCGTCAGACGGATGTGGACCTCATCCCTCATCCCGTTCGCGGCGAGAGTCTTGCGGATCTCCTCAGTGGTCGGTATCACATTAAACGCCAAAGCCAATGCTGAACGCCTTAACCGAAGCAGATGTTCGTCGAGGCGAAAGATGCGACCGTCGTACAGCCGCAGACCTTCCCAAACGGCATCGCCGCCCTGGACGACCGAGTCGAAAGGGCTGATGCCCGCCTCGTCACGCGGTTACGTTCGTCGAATTGTTGTTGCATGATAAATGGGTGTGACGCGCCCAAGGTCATCTGATATTTGAATTTGCCTTAGCAGTTTGTTTCGCAAGTCATTAGGTAGTCTTGAGAGGCCCCCGGCTTTACGCCGGCGGGAGCTTCACCCTCAACCTAGCAAGACAGCAAGAAAGTTGAAATCCGATGAGGCCCCTGGGTTTATCCCAGTGGGAGAATCACCTTCCGCCTAATCTATAACCTTGACTTGCAGCTTGTTGAGCGATTAGGCGGAAGGTAAACATCCCGCCGACATAAAGCCGGGGGCCTTTCACGTGTATTGACTCTTCGAGTGCTAGGCAGAAGGTGAGACTCCCACTGGGATAAACCCAGGGGCCTCTCTCGACTTCCGACAGAACTACGAAATAAACCACTAGCAGTTTAATCCCAGGAATAATGGTAACCCAAAGCGCGGCGAGGACGATGTCAACGTCTAAGATCTTCCCTTATGTATTCGTACAGCCGCATTTGCTGCGGCAAACCCGTGTCGGCCGCGGTCGGATTCGGCAAGAACTTGACCAACGATTTCAATACCTCTCTAGGATTGCGAATCAGCAAACAGTTCACCAGGCCATCGATCCAGTTCAACTCCAAATTGTCAGGCAAGTGATGCGTCATGTGCTTCTGGTAGAAGATCTCCTTGTCGTCTGGGATCGGCCCCGTCAGCCACGGGATCACGACATCGAGGCGATCTTCGTGATGGGCCAATGTCGCTTCGTAGCCCGGATGATCCGTGCGCGCGCTTTGCTTGAGATAATGCGCGTACAGCGGCTCATCGCAAACGAACGTGTCGGGCCGGTTTTCCCAAGACCGCATCACCGGTATCGCCTGGCCGACCCCTTCAACATTCCCGACGGTGTCTACTCCGACATGGTCTTTGGCAAAGCCCACTTTCATCCGGCGGGAGCGTATTCGGCCAGTACCTCCGCGTAGAAATCGAGCGCGTTACGTTACCCGCCCAAGGTCGCGGTCAATTTCAGGTCCGTTACGTTCTCTCTGGTGTCAAGGTTTTCCACCAACACTTTGATGAATTTGACGGTCGGCTGGAAAGAAAAAGTTTGTTGGACCGACTCTTTCAGTCTAAATCGAGGTGTCCAGGTGAAGAGGTCCTCCGTATCGAAATCGATGCCGTCTGCACTCGAGCGAACGTGCAAGCGAATGCCGAGTGTGCTTCTTGTTGCATATGTGCATTGAACCGTGATCGATGCACTGGTCACGTGACTCAATGCAATGATGGGAGACTCGTCGCGCCGCAAACTGGTGGTGGTTCCGGCGGCAAGTGCCTCTTTGTGTAATAACGGCATGTCCAAGCGAAATGGGCGTTGCATGACCAGAATCTGCATTCCCAAGTCTTCTACCACGGGAAATGCTTCACGGAAGCGTTCTCGCCATGATTTCTTGTATCGCAGTGTGTGGTACAAGTAGATAAATGGTGATTCGATGATGGCATGCACTTCCGCATAAGCTGCCGCGTTCGGTTCGGCCTCTCGGGTGGCCACGGGATTGCCACCGTATTTCGTCCACTGGACACCATCGCGGCTGTAGGCGTAGCCGATGCTCTCTCGCGTCAGAATCCGCGGATCGTACGTCTTGGATCCCCCGTAAAACATGTGAAACAGCCCGCCATGAAAAAGGACTTCTCCTTCGGAATATCCGCCCGAGTCCCATTCGCTCCACTCCCCCTGCCGCATGACGGGGTTTCTGGCGTGGATCTCCCAGGGGCCTTCCGGTGTGTTGGCGGTGGCCAATGAAATGGGTGAAAAGTCGGGTGCCGTCGAGCCGATCGGGTGCGCGGTATAGAGCCGGTATTTGCCGTCGACCTTAACCACACCGCCGACGTAACCAAAGTGTTCCAACAGCGGATTTTCGGGATGTTTGGTCCAGGGACCTTCCGGCGCAGAAGCCGTCGCCAATCCCACGCCCCATTTTTCGTGTTCCGCGCTGTCCCCCATCCCCGAATACCACATCAAGTACTGATCGGTACCTTCTTTGAGCACCATCGCGCAGGCCGTGTGCCCCGCATCCCAACTTGCTTTAGGCCCAAGGGGCAGCACGGGTTCGTCACCCAACTTTGTAAATGGTCCCAGCGGATGCGACGAAGTTGCCACGCCCGTCTGGTAGCCGCCAGCCGGCCCGGTCGCGTGGTAATACAAATAATAGGTACCGAAATCCTTGAAGGCGTCACCCGTCTCGACGACGTTGCTGTCCCAACTTCCCGGTTCTCCAGGTGTCAGAATTGGATTGGGTCCGGGGATTTGGAGGAATGGCCGTGGATGCAAAAAGTCATTTCTCCGCTCGACTTCTGCCTGGCCGCAGGCAAACGTGAGACAATTGGCATAGAAGAGGGTACCAAACACCAGCCGCATGGTTGTTGATTTCATGAGTTCACCGTAGCCTGGGACTCCCGTCCCGGGCGCATGTCCCTGTCTTGTGTCCTTCAGGGATCGTCATGCGTAAGTTGCCCGGGACGGGAGTCCCAGGCTACCGATTCGTCACCTCATAGGCCTGGTGCGCCACGGTATCAAACTCGAAGAGTTGCGCCTCGAGCTGACGAACATTCGGGGTTTTACTAGCCGATATCTCACCTATCGAGCGAACATGTATCGGCACTGCAGATCGAATCCGACACGGTCGGCCGAGATCGGAACGAACCGTTGCCGTCGCGAGCGCACCTTCCTTCCACTCGATGTCGACTTCGAACCCGCCTCTCGCCCTCAATCCTCGCACGGCGCCGTGCGGCCATGCTGCGGGGAGCGCGGGGAGTAACTTAATTGTGTCGTTGTGACTTTGTAACAGCATTTCCGCAATCAATGCCGTTGCTGCATAATTGCCATCCATTTGGAATACACGGTTCCCAAAATAACTGAAGAGATTTCGGGTCATGGAGCTGGCCGCAAAATTTTCCTTCAGCATGTCAAGCGCCCTGTCACCTTCTCCCATCCGTGCCCAGAAAGTAGCGTACCAGGCCTGTGCGGCGGGCCAGCCCGTAGTTCCTCCCGATTGACGCCGCTGGATCGTCATCTTGACGGCCTCCATCAGTCTCGGATGAGTCTCCATCGTCAGCTGGTCACCGGGGAAAACGGCATACAGATGGGATGGATGGCGATGGTGGATCTCCGCTTCCTCATAATCCTCCAGCCACTCCTGGAGCTGGCCATGCCGACCGATTTGCAGTGGCGGCAAGTTGTCGAGGATCGCCTGCCATTCGGGCCGCTGATCGTGATCTGTGTCCAGTTCAACACTTGCCGCGATCAGATTAGTAAAAACCTCATGGATCAACTGGAGGTCCATGGTCGCACCGATGCATAGCGACACGGGTTGGACTCCACCGACGAAATAATTTTCGGGTGAATAAGACGGGACGGGAACCAGTTTTCCAAAGTGGGGGCTTTCCTCGCGCGGATCGGGTATCAGGTAGTCTTCGTAGAACAGCGCGATTTCCTTGTAGAGAGGATAGGCGCGCTCGCGCAGGAATTCTTCATCACGCGTGTATTCACAATGCCACCAGAAATGTTGGGCCAACCAGGCGGCGGCACCGGTCCACTCGGACCAGGCGCCTTCGGTTTTCAGGCAGCGTGCATTGGGATCGCCGGTAAGTGGAATGAAGATGCCGCGGCAATTGTAAAACTTTCGGGCCGCTTCTCGGGCTGCCGGTAGCGTACTTTCCACATAGTCGAAAAGGGGTTCGGCGCATTCGGATAAGTTTGTGTTTTCAGCCGCCCAGTAGTTCATCTGGAGGTTGCAGTCATGGTGCAGGTCCGAGCCCCAAGGGGGACTCAACTGTTCGTTCCAAATGCCCTGCAGGTTCGCCGGTGCACCGCCGTCGCGCGACGCGCTCATCAACAGATATCGCCCAAACTGAAAATAGAGTGAAGTCAAACCAGGATCTGGATTTCCAGACCGGACCTCGGCCAGCCGTTGATCGGTGGAAATGTCTTCCTTGTCGTCGTCGCCGAGGCGCAAGGCAACTCGATTGAAAAGCCTGCCATGGGCTTCTCGATGCGCGGTGGCCAAAGTCGCAAAGTCGACGTCTGTGCCAAATTCGTCAAGTCGTTTTTTGCAGATCGCGTGGTTGTCAGCCCCGTCCTTGTAGGTGGCCACGGTCAACAAAACGATGAGCTCGTCGGCATCGGCCACGCTGATCTCCGCAGCTCCGCCAAGCGATCGCATCGTACCGCGTCGAGGGAAGACAGCGGCTGCTGTAGCAAACTTACGTCCTTCTATGAACTCGCCGCTAAAACCAAATTGATTCTTGGCCGACCAGAGTGTGACCGTGCACTGCTCGTCCTCGGTGCGAGATAGAGAGAGTGCGCAGCTGATCGCTCCCGGCTGGTCGGCCGATATTCGTAACACGAGCACGTCATCGGCACGTGAGACGAACGCCTCACGAAGATAACCAACACCGTTCGATTGCCACGTGACCGTGGCCGTTCCCGTTGAAAGATCCAACTCGCAGCGGTAATCCTCCACGTTATCGTGGCCCGCCATGCGGATTCCCAGGTCACCGACTGGTTGGTACGGATCGGGACTGGTCACGTCTTGAACGCCCAGTTTCTCGATCGCCATGTTACTGGCTTCGATAATCTTTCCCTCGAAAAACAGCTGTCGGATTTTTGGCAGATGTTCGGCCACGTCAGGATTCGAGAGTTCCTTGAGCTTGTGATTGCGCCACAGCCAGGTATGGTTCAGCGCAATTCGCTCTTCACTCGCACCGCCCATCACCATCGCGCCAATGTGTCCGTTGCCCAAAGGCAGCCCTTCGTCGAAACTGCCGGCCGGTTGCCGATACCAGAGCGTTGTGTTTTTGGCGGATCGGTCAGCGGATGTGGTCGCATCCTCAGCTCGCCGCTTCCCTGTTCCTGATTGGGCGGCGTCCGTTATCTTCCCGTTTGTGGCAATCAACGCCTGGGCGAGGATGAACGACACGACGATGCTGAGCCAGATTCCATGCGTAGTGATATTCCGTTTGCCCAGGGAACCGACGCCGAGCACGAAGAATGTTCTGATTGCGGACATCGTATACCTCCGAGTTAACCTGGAGAGCTGGTCAGGCAAATAGTTTAAACGCAGAGTTCGCAGAGGCGCAGAGGGCCTTAGAGAAAAGCTCTAAGTGTGAACGAGTAAGCCCCATTCGGCGCGGATTCTCAGTTCTCCAGACCCACCACCGGAATCTCGAGCAAAGTGACACTAAGTGAACCGACATCAATATCTCCAGAGCCAATGTCGACGGTGTCCAAGACAATATCGACCTGCCGCAGGGCTCCCGGATGATTGTGCGCCCAGCGATCCTGACCACTGATCACCGAACGCACGGCCGACTCAGCCAGTTCCACACCGTCTACCGATACCCGTAACGTCCTGGTCTCGCTCGTGGGATTAACAACCGCCACCGTTATCTCGCTGTGATCGTCCGACCAGGCGGCAACCACATCCAGCGGGTCGAGTTCGCCCGATACGGCAAGGGGCGTCTTGCCGAACTTCTCGCGGTACAGTTTCAAGACAAGTCCCGTGGTCTCGAACTCGGCCTTTGTCTCTGTGGTCTTGATGGCGCCGATGACATTCACGGTTTGCGCGTAATTGGCCATGTAAAACAGGTCGCTGTTGCGAAAGTATTCATGCAGGCCGACCGCAATTCCCAGGGCGTCTTGCAGGAAATACCGCACGCCGAGCTCTCCGAACTCGTTGGGCCCGTACCAATAGTTCCACTCATCCAGCGCGATGCGAATGTCCTTACCTTGCAGCGCTGAGATGTCCCTTCGGTAAGCACGATGGGCCTCCGCCACGTTGCGAATCCCTTCACGCGCCTGCGCGACGTGCTGGATGACATCTTCCTTATTCTGCCAGTAAAGATGTTCACTCAGAAGCTCCATGTGCTCGGAACACTCCGTGAGCATGGTCTGGCTCCATTCACCGACGGCACCAACGGCAACGGTGACGATGGTGGGGTCAACAGCCCGCATCGTTTCCACGACGCGATTATGTTTCGCCACATACTCGGACAACGGCATGTGTCCCAGCTGCCAATCACCGTACATCTCATTTCCAATCGCCCAAAACTTTACGCCGTAGGGCATCGGATGGCCATTGTTCGCCCGCAAGCGGCCAAATCGTGTATCCGGTTCACCGTTAACATACTCCAGCTCCGCCGCTGCCTCGTCTTCACCACCGAGACCGGTGTTAACCGCAATGAAGGGCTCCGCTTCGATTTCACGGCAGAGCCAGAGAAACTCGTGGATGCCGACGTCATTGGATTCAACACCTTTCCAGGCTGGATTTTTTCGCGGAGGCCGACGGTCTCGATCGCCCACGCCGTCCCGCCAGTTATAACCACTGACAAAGTTGCCTCCCGGCCATCGATAAATCGGTGAGTCGAGCTGCTTGACCAGCGCGACGGTGTCGGCCCTCCAGCCATTCAGATTGTCCGCCGGCATGAGCGACACGCTGCCGATAAAGAAACTTCCCTTGCCGCGCCCCACGATCTCCAGCCGGCCATTGTCGGTACATCGACCCGAATGAAATTCAAACGAAGGGGTCTTGTAGTCCGGGCCCACATCTTGAATCGAGATGGTCTGGCGATCATTCGCGCCACCTCCCCAGACCAGGCTCACGTCGATGGGTCCGGCTTCCTCGTCACCGCGCAGCACGATACGGCCCGTGTACCTCCGATCTTTGACCAGTCCGAGTCGCTCTTGAAGAATGCCCGCCGCACCACCCGTTCCGTCGAGGGTAATTTGGGGGGTGTGCTCGCCGACAAACGAGAGAGTGGTTTCCATTGTTACGGCTTGCTTCGGACCAATGATCATCCAGGGCGAACGAGTGAGTAGCTCGTAAGGGTGTCCTTCTCCGTCCCATGACCGATCTGGAGGTGTGTACATGGTCCAGGCAGGCGCCTCGCCGTCAATGGGATAATAGAATTTGCGGTCCTCAAGCATCTCAGCCCAAAGTCCACCGTAGATGCAGCGGCCCAAGTGCTCGATGAATTGGCCGTAGATGTAAGGCGAGATCGGCTCGGCAGTCTTGCTGGTGTCGATCAATACGGTCATCGGTTCTGACGTTTCTGCCATGACGCTCTGCTGGACTGGCCAGCAATTCCCTATTGCGATGACGGAGATACAGAAGATTAATTTTCGTGTCGTCATGGTTGTAGCTCGTTTGTTATAGAAAGAAAATGGCCAGAATTATAGCCGCGATTGATTGCAATCAACGACGTCTTGTTAGAGCGACTTTAGAATTGATATGGCCTAATCACAGCCCGACGCGTTCGTTTTCCAATGAACGACGTTGATTTGTCGCCTTGCCGTTCAAATCTCTTCTGCCATGTACGAACATGTCATCCTTCGCTTGCGATTCTTCGCTGCGCTTAGAATGCGCTCACTCAGGATGAGAGTTTCGCCTTTCACTTTAAAATAAGTGCTAGCGGAATCAAGGCGACCAGGCCTTGCTTCTGGACGATGTGGCCATTGCTGATGTGCTTAGAGCGGCCGGCTATAACATGCAGCGACCGCAACCAGAACGTAGCCCGGGACTCCCGTCCCGGGCTTCATGGTACTCACCTTGCCATGACTCGACGCTGTAACGCTCTGAATCGAAACAAAACGCCCGGGACGGGAGTCCCAGGCTACGGACCCGGCGAATCGCCATTGCCATTTTCCATCGTCCAAATGGTCAATCCAGCAAGCTGGTCCAACTTGCGCGGGCGCAAACAGCCTGCTCCGTAGGCCACCACCATAAAGACCACGTTGACCAGCGGTCCTATCCAGAATTTGTGGACCGGAGTAGCCAAACTGGGAGGTATCCAACCAACCACTCCCAACACGAGATAGATGTTTAACAACACCGCCATTGTCATGCCGACCAGCGCAGCCGCATAGTCAACGCGCGTCGTGAAAAACCCCAGCATAAATACGCCCATAATGCACCCGGCAAAGATCGAACCGATGGCCCAGTCCAATTCATTGATGGTGTGCGTCGGGATTCGGCTGAAGACAATTGCCAATCCGATCATCAACAGAGCCGCGACCGCAGCGATCCCACGAGCCAGTGTCAGATAAAGGCGATCACTACGGCCTTTGACCAAATACGGCTTGACGATGTCCACGATGGTGACCGTGGAGATGGCGTTCAGGGTTGAATCGACCGACGACATGGCGGCTGATAAAACTCCCGCGATGACTAATCCAGCGACACCGGGCGGAAGACGGGTGAGGATGAAATAGGGAAACACCTGCTCCGGAGTTAGCGATTGGACTTTTTCATCCGGCAACACCTGAAAGTAGACAAACAAGCAGACGCCAACAAAGAAAAAGAAGGCCTAGGTCGGCAGAGCGATGACGCCGTAAATAAGGGTCGCTTTCCGAGCTTCGCGCGTCGAGCTGGCAGCAATGTAACGCTGGACCAGATTCTGCTCGGTTTGGTAGGCAATCCAAGTGAACACACCCAAAACGATGGCGGTCCAGATAGTCCGCTCGTTAAGGTTGAAATTTGCCGGTCCCATCCAAAACTTGTCATGGGCCAGGCCGATCTCGAATATTTGCCCCATCCTGCCTGGCAAATCGGTGGCCAGGCAGACCAACGAAAACAGTCCGCCGGCCAGCAGAATGATTCCCTGTAACACGTCCGTCCAAACAACCGCTTCGATGCCACCCACAATGGTGTAAACCGCGACGAAGACCCCATCACGATGATCACCGGGATCGCGGGAAATCCGGTGAGCACCACAATGACGTTGGAAATCAAACAAAGGATTACTCCCAGCCAACAGATGCGCAGGAGCATGAAGCTGATCGTGCCGTACAATCGCACGATGGGCCAAACCGTGCTCCCAGATACTCATAGGCCGATGTGATGCGGCTTCGACGAAAAAGGGGGATGTAAATGAGAAGTGCGAAGATGATGCCGATTGGCAGCATCAGGTTGATGACCAGATCTCGCAGGTCACCAGCGAAGGCCGCGGCGGGGAACGCCAAGAACGTCACCGAGCTGACCGACGTCCCCATCATCGACATGCCGAGCGCCCAACCGGGAAATGAGCGACCGCCGAGAAAATATTGTTCGGTACTGGTGTTGCGCCGGGCAAAGTAAAAGGCCACGGCCCACATCCCGGCGAGATAGGCGAGCAGGACCAACAGGTCGGGGGTCCGAATTGACATCGGTAGCTAGGTTCCTCATCTCCAGACAGACCCACGGTCGGCCGTCAATAGCCCATAGTCCTCAGTTCTTAGTCTTCAGCCCCGCAGATGCATGTTGCTCCGCCACGGATACCTGATACGCATGCAAGGCTTCTTCATCGTGCCTACAACTCACGCCCTCAGCGACGAGTGCAAACGCGCGACGCCATAAATCCTTTGAACCGTTGGCACCAGCGCGGTGGATCAACTCACCATGGTGGCAAACGAGGTCGCCGGGTTCGAGTCGAATCAAAACCTCGGCAGCCTCGTCGTCCGGACCATAGTCCGTGATACCTTGCGAAAATCCAATCACGTCGGTTCCGCTGTGGGAACGTAAACCCAGGCGATGAGAACCGGGGATATAACGTAAGCCACCGTTTTCCTCGTTGACGCGATCCAGCGCCAGCCACATGGTCAAAACACTCGGGGGCCGCAAACAAAAATAGTAGTTGTCCTGATGAGGCGGTGTGGCGTGATTGGTGTTGGGCGGTTTGTTGAACCATTGTGGCTGCTTGAATTCGCAAGGCTCACCCAGCAATGCTTCAGCCAGCTCCTTCCAACGAACGTGCTCGATGTATCGGCGGAAATAGAGATCATTCTCCCCCATGAACTGCAATTGCTTTAGCGTCTCCGGCCGATGCTTTTCTTGATAAAAGGCATACCTGTTGGGCAACGTCGGTACGACGTCGCGGATGTAACGATCCAGGTTCTCGTTAAGCTTCGAGAAATCGTCTTCCGAAAGGAACGCGGGCACGACCACGTAACCGTCTTCGTTATAGGGCGCACAGTACTGAGCGAAATTCATGGGTGGTTCTCCCCACGTAGGTTTGGCTTCATTCCACAGGGATCTTAATATCGAATTCACCATTCTTCTTTTTCGAAACCGTAAACCGCAGCGGCGATTCCACGGCACTGGTCGAGTTTGCCTTTTGCGTCGGCAGAATACTCATTGGCGCGATGTCGATCGAGGATCTTCCGATAGCCCTCCATCACCTCTTGTGTGTGTCGATGTAGTCAAACACCGCTTGAACGTCCTCGGATGACAGCCGAAATAAGGCCGCGATTCGGTCGCAATGTCAGCCATGTTTTCGGTAGTCGAGAACATCGTAAACGGTGATACGGGTTCCCTCGATCTCTGGCCCACGCCCGCGGTTAATGATTTTCGTAGCCATCTGATTTGCTCTCGGAGAATATCAACATAGTCTACTTGCTACTTGTATTCTATCGGCTGCCCCCACGCTCAACAAGAATGAATCGCACGGCATCGCCAACTGCGTCATTCAGCCTCACGACGGAACAAGCGGGGACGCTTATTCTACGACGAGTGAAAAACAAACGAATAAAGCCTGCACCTTTGCATGTAAAACTTTAGCGCAATGGGTCTGCCTTGGAGACTCTTGAGGTCAGAGCTGTTATTCCAGCGGATCGTGCTGTTGGGAATGAAAGTCTGACGATTGCCAGCGCGACTCCAGTTACGATTGTCGCGGCTGACGGTCAATTGAGTGTCGGTTCGATCTTCCCAGATGGCTAACGGAGCCTGCTTGTCCCGCTCAGGTAACAGGTGATAGACGCTCATAAAGCCGAGATAGAGGTTTTCATAATTCATCCAGGGCATCTCATAGAACTGCCGATGCCCGATCGGATCCTCGTCGTCCGCCTTCATGATCACGCCGTACTCGGTCCAGTTGACGAGGTCGTCACTCTCGTACTGCATCACCTGCCGCTCATTTCCAAGAGGAGTGTCGGCGTTATGCCGCACGTGGGCCACGTACTTGCCTAAACCGGCATCCCACAGGCAGGGACTGGAGCTGTCATTGCGGGGAATCCAATTGCCAGCCGGATAAGACTTCCAGTGGATACCGTCCGCGGAATACGCCGGCTGCAGAGGGCTGCTGTTGCCGCGGCTGAAGTACAACATTTTGTAACGCCGCCGCGCGTCGGATTCGTGCAGATCCTTAAAGACACCCGGCGCGGTTTCGCCGGCACCGGTATCCAGCACCAGGTTGTTATCCATTTCACCAGTGCCGCAGCTGCCACCTGGGATAGGAAACCAATCGCAGACAGGGCAAGTCCCACCTGATGCGATCCGCTGAGGTGGCGTAGGCGACAACACGACTCCGTTCGTCGTAATTGCACGTCTCGTACCACATCTTAAACCTACGATCGTCGGCATCATAAATCACATTTCCGTAAACGACCGCCAGGTCATAACCGTCGTCCCGTGGCGACGGCGGGAGCTTGAGAACGGGATTGGCTGGATGCTTCACGGGCTGATTCAAGACGGGAAATACACCATCGGTGTCCGCGACAATGGACTCGTCAATGAACAACTGTTTTTGCGTGCCAATCGAGATGGCTTCGGCGCCAGGTACTGCGCTGGATCCAATCAAACAAATCGACATAAAAGCAGAAACTGTGATGATCGCCGGTCTCAATGCGAGTTCTCTTGTGTAAATCGTCATAGCCGAACTCGTAAGAGTTTGGACCTTAATCACGCCAGCTCCAAAGTCTCACGACTTCGGCTACGGCATTGATACAAACTGAAACGAAAACAACCGACATCGGTCCAGATAAAACTGCAGCGAAATTGTCTGGCCCTCCAGCTGGCTCATGTCCGTGCCTTGCCGCCAGCCAACCGATTGCCGGATCGCGTCCTTGGCGGCTGGCACGGCATCGTCTTTGGTATAACCAGCGATCGGATTGCCGTCGGCGTCCAGGATTTCCACCCGTACCGAGCCGAATTCCGCGTCGGTGTTGATGATGAGCTGATCGCCGGACATCACCAGTGGCTTGGTGGTCAACGTGCCCGAGGCACCCGTGTTCATCGAGACAAATCCATCCAGCCGCAATTTGGCCAGGGCGACCGTTCCCCCTTGAATCTCGTTGCGTCGCGTCGCCCAATGCAACCCGCTGTAGGCCGCATAGTAGATCCAAATCTCATCATCGACGACCACCGGGTGATGCATCGTATAGATGATGCCGTGATCGTAGACGCCCGGCCGCTGGCTGTTCGGGATGAATGTCTGACGATTGCCCGCGCGGACCCAGTTGCGATTGTCGCGACTCGAAACCAACTGGACATCGACATGGTCCTCCCAAGCTTTCGCAGGAATGGCGGTCTCAGCCGCTGTCACGTGATAAACGGACATGAATCCTACGTAGACATCTTCATAAATCATCCAGGACATGTCGTAGAACTGGCGCTGGTTGGGCGGATCCTGATCGTCGGCTTTCATGATGATGCCATACCGCGTCCAGTTCAAAAAATCATCGCTTTCGCTCTGGAGCACCTGACGCTCATTTCCACGCGGTGTGTCGGCGTTGAAACGTGAATGCGCCACATACTTTTGCATCCTGGGATCCCACAGCACGGGGTGCAAACTGTCGCCGTAAGGTATGAGATTGCCCTCAGTGACGCTGGTCCAATGGATCCCGTCCGGTGAAAAACCAGCGGCGATAGGCGATCCATTGCCTTGGCTGAAGTAGAGCATCTTGTATCGTTTGGCCGGATCCTTTTCGTCCGGGTCCTTGAAGGCGCCCGGCGCCATTTCGCCTTTGCCGGTGTGCCCGACGATGTTGTTGTCCTTCGAGCCGTTGTATTCGACGAGCCCCAGTTTGGGCAAAGTCCAATGGACGCCATCTTTGGAATAAGCGTAAGCGATGACGTTATTCCGCCAATGGTATGTGGCACCCTCATACCACATCTTGAAGAGTTTTTCTTCTTCGTCGTAGATTACGCTTCCTTGGGCGATGATCAGCTCCTGGCCGCCGACCGATTGGGCGGGCTTTAGTTCCAGTACGGGATTGTCTTTGTGTTTGACCGGTTGGTTGAGGACAGGAAAGACACCGTCTGTGGATGCGATGATGTAGTCGTCAATGAAAAGTTGCTTGTTGGTGCCGATCTGGAGAGGGTCGGCGGCCGAGGTGCCGGTGAGACAGAGGGTGATCAGCAGGGTGGTGAGCAACCGTTTGTTCATATCTGCCTTTTGCCGCAGCCGCTAGCGTCGTTTAACCGGCGGCCAGAGGAGTCACCTGAAAACGCGCTACTAACCGGGGTAAACCTAGTTTCGGTGTTGATGTGCTGGGACGGTTCGAATACTGCAGATCGTTTTCAGGTGACTCCGTCGGCCGCCGCTGCGCGGGGAAAGAGTCCATCGACGGCGGACGGCATCGTCGGTAGCGAACGTTGCGTGTGCATAGCGGGTGGCGGCGACCGACGGCGTCAGCCGGAACAGATCTAATAGTGCCGAACAGGTCGTCAACCTGTTCGTGCATTTGAGTGGCGTGAACCCATTACCGTGACTGTTCCGGCTGTCGCCTCTGGTCGCCGGTTAAACGACGCGCGGCCGCGCCCTGTGGAACTGCCCAGCTAATCAACCCGAACCTTCGCCAAATAAATACTCGACTTTCCGTCATGCGAAGAATAATAGCTGATCCAAACCAATCCCTCGTGCCAGACTGTTCCGGCATAACTGGTGTCGCCACCAGACGGCAGCCTTTTGAATTCGTCTAACGTTCCGGCTTCCGGATCAATCCAACACAACGAAGTATGCTCGTCAGGATCGTAAAGTCGAACCGTGGCCAAAAAACGGCCGTCCGGCAACTGGATCATTTCCGGTCCGCCGATGCGAATGCCCAAATCCTTCCATTCCCACTGGTCAAACGGCGAACGGGAGGTACCGATTTGTGCCGCGTTACTTTGGCTGTCCCGTCGCAACAAGGTCACGCAAGTGTCGTCTTCCGTAAACACCGGCGCGGTCTCATTGACGTAAATCCCATCCAACTGTCGCTCGCCATGCGGCTGGAAGACCTTGCCGTCGGAGCTGCGGTATAACTGAAGATAGCTGTGCGGTTTTTCACTGCGCCCGAACACGTAGGACAATCCCTTATGCCACTCGGTACGCCACAACCATTCACCCGGTGGGCCAATCAAGTGGGCCTTGCTCCATTTTTTGACGTCGTCCGAAAACCAAACATACGATCGGCATTCCGGTTGTGGCCGATAGGCCGTCGCGGTCAACATCAATTGACCGTCGGGCGTAATGGATAGCTTGGGGTCGCGAAGGTCCTTGTTGGGGGGTGGGCAATCGATGTGCGCTGTGGAGGTCCACTGCTCACCATCCGACGATTGAACGAACCGAATCCGGCCATCGTCCGAACTGTGCGTGGCTGCCTCTCGAAACGTGCAGATCCATTGGCCACGAAAACGTAACAAGTCGGTGAAGAACGATTGGTGGCCCGGCTGGTCCCAAATCTTTCGAACCTCGACGATTTCTGCGGCAGGGGTTGGTGTTGCGGCGCCAACGGCGAGGATGATGGAGATCGCGTTAGCCAGTAAGAAAGCAACCAAACGCGGTATTTGCCTTGGTGAGATCATCGACGAGTCGCTCAAGTCTAAATTCAAAGGCCAAACGCTCTCACGCTTTTCGGCTACGTCAAATGCTGACCATTCGTTCGAACGTGATCGAACGCAATTGGATAGGCGTGCAATCTAGTTGCTGATCTCTTCCTCGTCAACCGAATCCGCACGGCTTTTTCCGGAATCGATTCCCTAGCCCGGAGCCGTTCGCGTATCCTCAGCCAGCACATCGAGGTAGGAGCGATAGGCGTAGATACGATCTCTCTTCTTGCCAGTGATCTCGGCAAGTATCCCCGCCTTCGTTAGTGCGTCGATCGCCTTTCCCGTAGTTGGCTTCGTGGCGCCGACCAATTCCATCGCCTTCGAAAGGGTGACCATTGGGTGTTGCGGGAGAAATTCGAACAGTCGTATCGCCGGCACGGTCACCGACTTGAGATCCGACAACCTGCGCCGGTCGGCGCCGACAAGCGAAAACAACCGTTGCGCGGTACTTACGCCGTCATCGGCCGACTCGCGCACGCACTCAAGAAAGAAACACACCCAGCCTTCCCAATCTCCACCAGTACGTACGGCATCCATTTGACGGTAATACTCTTGTCTATGTCGTTTGAAGCCCAGGCTCAGATAGAGCAGCGGAGAGGAAAGAAGATTCCAGTGTTCAACCAAAAGCGTGATAAGGAGTCGTCCGATGCGGCCGTTGCCATCCAAGAATGGGTGGATCGTTTCGAACTGAACATGGGCAAGCCCTGCCTTGACGAGAGGCGGCAGTGGATCGTCGCTGTGAATCCACTTCTCAAGCGCTGCAAGCAATTCCGGAACCACTTCGTGCGGTGGCGGAACAAAGTGCGCGTTTCCGGGACGCGTGCCACCAATCCAGTTCTGCGATGTACGAATCTTGCCAGGGATTTTTTCGCTTCCCCGGGCACCCTTCATCAGCCGTTTGTGGATGGCGCACAACAGACGAACACAGAGTGGCAGTCCCTTCGCCTTGGCAAGTTCAGCGCGTGCATAGGCCAGGGCATCGACATAGTTGCAAACCTCTTCCACGTCAGCGGGCCGCTCCGACTGGTGTGCCGCCTCGTGGACAACGACGTCCTCCAAGGTGGCTTGCGTGCCTTCGATCTGGGAAGAAACGACGGCCTCCTTGCGAACGAAGCCGTACAAGAACCAGTCCGGACTGGGGACCATGGCTCCGGCTACCTCCAGGCGACCGATGGCCGCAACGGCCTCGGCATGGCGCTCGGCCAATTCGCCCTCAATACGAAGAACTGGCCGCTGGGGTGGAAGAGGGTGCGGAACGAAGGCGCGGACCTTTTCCCCCCCGACGGCGGTCGTACTGCAAGTACCCGTGGTTCGTGTCATGACTGGTCAAGCTTCCTTTCCCAGGGATGTTCGCTAGTAAAGGAATCTTACCTTACTTGACTGGCTAGTCAAGAAGTCTTTACTAGCGATCCGCGGGGGTTGTCATCCCGGAGCGCCGGGACTGCACCCCTGGGCTGAATTAGGACGACGGAATGACGGTAGGGGCGTTTGCATGCCCGTTTCGATAGGCTTGACTTTTATTGTTTGCTCAAGACCTTGGCTATCGATTCAGTTTTTTGACGGTACCGGCGAATTTGCGCTCAATCGACCCGAATCTTCGCCAAATAAATACTCGTCTTCCCTTCATGTGAAGAATAATAGCTAATCCAAACCAGTCCCTCGTGCCAGACCGTGCCGGCATAACTGGTATCGCCACCAGACGGCAGCCTCTGGAACTCGTCTAATGTTCCCGCTTCCGGATCAATCCAACATAAGGAAGTATGCTCGTCAGGTTCGTACAGTCGAACCGTGGCCAAAAAACGCCCGTCCGGCAACTGGATCATTTCCGGGCCACCGATGCGGAGGCCCAAATCCTTCCAATCCCACTCAAAATAAGGTGGCCGGGAGATTCCAATTTGCGCAGTGCCCCCGCGGCGCAATAATGTCACGCAAGTGTCGTCCTGCTGAAACAGAGGAGAGGTCTCGCTGGCGCGATCTCCATCAAACTGTCGGGGGCCGTGAGGTTGAAAAGCCTTACCGTCGGAACTGCGGTAAAGCTGTAGATACTGGTGTCGTTTTTCGCTGCGGCCGAAGTTGTAGGCGAATCCTCGGTGCCACTCGGTACGCCATAACCACTCGCCCGGCGGGCCAATCAAGTGGGCGT
>Ga0310121_10000527_pt1 | contig 41864 bp, 31 predicted proteins | sample CB27_Tmax_986_MG_FD_203504 | JGI IMG/M metagenome (GOLD analysis project Ga0310121, IMG submission 203504) | Marine microbial communities from Western Arctic Ocean, Canada - CB27_Tmax_986 | ecosystem: Environmental > Aquatic > Marine > Oceanic | place: Canada: Western Arctic Ocean | collected...
CAGCGACATACTCAGCCAATGATTGGCATAGCCGTGAACTTCGTCTTTCGTGATGATATACTGACCGCGTGAACGCATGGCTCCCTCCTTGGAGATGACGTGTTTTGACGACTCAAGTCATGTACCAAAGGGAGCTTGCGTTCACCCATAGCAATTGGCTGTATTTGGAACTACTGACATTGAATTTCCGGCCGATATGGTTGCCGGAAGAGAGTTCGTAGTCGATGTCGTGCTGGCTTCGCCAAAAAATGCAGCCGAGAAATCCGCTTCGGAAGGTTCGGTCCAAGCCCAATTGGTGCAAAACACAGATGCGGCTCCTCTGATCGGACTCAATGCAGACCTTCCCATACTCGTGCACAAGGGGAGCTCTGGATATCAACGGTCCAAGGCGGCCTATGACGATTTCCGTAACCTACTACCGCCGATGATGTGTTGTCGAACCATCGTGCCGCTGGACGCCGTGGTGACAATCGTTCAGTTTCATCGCGAAGACGAACATCTGAGCCGTTTGCTGCTCAACGATGAAGAACGCATCGAGCTGGATCGGTTGTGGTCCGAGCTGTTTTTCATTAGCCAAGACGCCCTGCGAGTTCACGATAGTTTCCCGTTGATTTTGGAGTTCGCCACTCAAGGCGTCCCCGACGTCGGAACCGTAGAAGAATTGAAGCGACTAGCTGAACCAATCCGTCAACGAGCGATAGATTTTCAGCAACAGATGCTGGAATCAGAACCAAAACATCTTGAATGGCTCATCGACTTCGCCTCGCGGGCGTATCGCCGACCGCTGGCTGAATCGGAAGTTTCCAAACTCGAGTGGCGCTATCAATCTCTCCGCCAGCAAGACATTGCTCATGAAGTTGCGTTCCGAGCGGTCTTGGCAGGAGTATTTGTGTCACCCAATTTCTTGTATCGAACGGAAGTACCAGTAGGAGGCGAGGAGGCCCGTCGCCTAAACGATTGGGAACTCGCGACGCGGCTGAGTTATTTCTTATGGTCAACACTGCCCGACGATTCGTTGCTAGCGGCGGCTGAATCCAGCGCTCTGGCCCATCTAGACGAACTGCTACTACAAACGCGTCGGATGATGCAGGACAAACGAGTTCGCAGTTTGGCTACGGAATTTGCTTGTCAGTGGCTAGGTCTACGGGACTTTGATCAGCACAACGAAAAAAACGAACGCCAATTTCCCTCATTTGCCGAATTGCGCGACGACATGTATGAGGAGTCCATTCGATTCTTTACCGATCTTTTCCAGCGTGACGGTTCGATTTTTGAAATCCTCGATTCAGAGCATACATTTGTCAATGCGGATCTAGCGGGTCACTACGGCATCGACGGCATTGAGGGGGACCAGTGGTAACGGCTCGACGAAATACAAAAGCATTCGCGCGGTGGTGTGCTTGGAATGGCGGCTCTACTCTCGAAGCAATCAGGTGCCACTCGCACGAGTCCGGTGCTGCGCGGAAATTGGGTTGCTGAGACGCTGCTCGGTGAACATCTACCCGATCCACCACCGACCGTGCCTGAACTGCCTGACGCGGTGAGCCGTGAGGGGTTGACGGTGCGCGAGCTGACGGAAAAACATGTCAGTGCCATTGAGTGCGCTGGTTGCCATGTCCTCATCGATCCGTTCGGATTCGCGCTAGAGTCGTTTGATGCCGTTGGGCGATTTCGTCAGAAGGACTTTGTAGACAAGCCGGTCGATACGCGCGCTGAGTTGCGTGACGGTACCAAGTTCACGGGGATTGATGGTTTGAAATCCTATCTACTGAACGAGCGGAGAGACGACTTTTTGCGACAATTTTGTCGAAAACTGCTGGGGTATTCGCTCGGTCGGCCGGTCCAGTTGTCCGACGAACCGCTCATCGCCGAAATGCTTGGTAATCTCAGTGAATACGAGTTCCGTTTTTCCACCGCGGTCGAGACAATCGTTGGCAGCAAACAATTTCGGAATCATCGCGGACTTGAAGCCACACGAGTCGAGTAATTAGAAATAGGGTCAGCCAAGACAAACGCCTTGATCAGGCAGCGTTCAATCATCCTGGGAGCAGGTAACCCAACATGACTACATATCTCAATCGACGAACTCTTCTCCGGGGACTGGGCGTTACCGTGGCATTGCCCTGGTTCGAATCGTTGCCGGCATTCGCGGACGACATTCCGCAGCCAACGAGCCGCCGGTCCGTATGGCCGTTCTGTTTGCCGGGAACGGTTTTCACAAAGACGAGTGGTGGGCGAAAGGTTTGGCCGGCGAGATGGAACTGGGAAAAGTTCTCGATCCATTGAAACCGCATCGCGAAAAACTTCTGTTCATTCGAGGACTCTGGAACGAGGAGGCTACCAAGGGAAACATTCACAGTTCGCAAACTGGCAACATGTTGTCGGGCGCTCCGATCGCATCGGGTGAGACAATTCGATCCGCCACGAGCATGGATCAGGTTGTGGCGCAAGCGATCGGTCATCAAACGAAAGTGCCCAGCCTCGTGCTCGGCTGCGAAAAACCGATTGCCTCGCAACACCGCGAGTACTCGATGTTGTACAGCTCGCATATTTCATGGAGCTCGCCAACGACGCCTACACCGTTGGAGTTGTATCCCGCACTTACCTTCGACCGACTCTTTAAGGACAACGCAGCCACCATCGCCAACCGCGGCGTATTGGACGCCGTGCTTTCACAAGCAAAAAGTTTGCGAAACAAAATCGGCTACAGCGACCGCGCGAAGCTAGACGAGTACTTGAATTCTGTTCGGGAAGTGGAATCGCGGATCGAACGAGCTGGCCAAGAGCAGCGGCTCCAAGGGTGGCGACCGACACTCGCCGAACCAAACGTTCCTCGGCCCGCGGACGGAATTCCACAGGACATCGTTGAACATATGCGGTTGATGTGTGATTTGTTGGTGCTGGCTTTCCAAACTGACACAACTCGTGTCTGTACCTTGAAGCTGAACAATGACCACTCGTCATTGCGATTCCCGCATATGGGCATCGACTACATGATTCACCACTTGTTGTCACACACGGACAGCGATGATTGGCTGCGAGTCAATCAGTTCTTTACACAGCAGATGGCCTACATCGCGGACAGGTTGGACGCCATCCAAGAAGGCGAGCGCACAGCGCTCGACAACTCGATGATCATGCTGTGTTCGAGCATGGTCCACGGAAATCACGACAACACCCAATTACCGGTGGCCATCGTTGGTGGTGCGGGAGGCCAACTCGAAACGGGCCGCTCGCTTGATTACTTGGAGAAACCCAACCGGAAAATGTGCAGCCTCTTCTTATCCCTGCTGGACAAAATGGGGGTAAGACACGACCAATTCGGTGATTCCAACCAGCCACTTACCGACGTGTAACTGAGCCGGACGATCCCATTCGGATATCGGCTGGGTATCGACGTTACTTGATTGGCCATCGGACGTCCACGACGCTGGATGATTGTGAGCCGACGATGTTATGTAGTGATATGATGGTGACCGTTCGGCATGGACCGAATAGTCATGTCAGCCGATTACGATAGCCCTGGCGATGCGTTCGCTCGTGTAGACGCGTACCTCTCCGCCCATTGACTGCTTCTCCGGCGCTTCCGGGCCTGCCCCGTCCAAACGGGTCTATCGCCCTCCAATCACATCGTCCTCTGGCGGAGTTTCAGCGTCCGCGACCGTCACGATGTTGCACGTTTCAGCTTGATCATCGAAATGCAGCTCGACCTGGCCTGCCTCAAGTTGCCGCAGCACATTCTCGACTCGTCGCTCGACCGACGAATAGTCCGTGCCATCGCGAGTGACGAATTCCTGGACAATGGCCCGGAGCGTCGTCGGCGAAAGTTTGGTGTATGGTATACGCATCGAACCAGTTTACTCCGCCTGTCCATCGACGGCGCCTTGGGATCCGTCGAGAAACAAGGGATCTGGCACTCAGTCAGTGCACGTGTCGGTTGTAGTGATAAGTGAGGCGGTTACGATCGGGTTCCAGTCCCATCGAAGATCATTGACCAATCACGATGACGAAATCGGCGTCACTTCGTACGGCATTGATTGGGCACGGGTGGTATATAAAGAGAGAACCCCGCGAGCTTGCCCGTGGGAGATTGAAGATGGTCGCTACGAGCCAGCACGAAAACCTTGCGGTCTGCTCGCCTTGCCTGGCGACTGGCGACTGGCGCTAAACCGATCGACGACCGAACTGAGTGTGTTTTGCAAATTGAGGTGACATCATGCTTTGTCGAGTGATCGCATTCGTTTTTTTGATGGGCTCGATGAGCGCGACTCTTGTCGCTCAAGACACCGAGTCGACAGCCGACGGAGAGACGGCGGCGCGGCGGGGACAGACGGCCGAACGCAACCGATTGTGGGCCGAAGCGCAACAGTTAGCGAGTGAAGGAAAGCGGGCGAAAGCGATCCAGGTTGGCGAAGCGGTTTTAGCGATTGAGCGACGGCTCCATGTGGACGCGCATAAGGAACTGGCCGTGACGCTTGAGTGGCTCGCGCACCGCTCGCTCGATAAGAGCGATGCCGCGAAGGCCTCCAATTTCGCCGCCGAACTGTGGCGAGTGCAAGAGGCGTTGTTGGGAAAGGATCATTGGCAGACCGTCAACGCGAGGTTGTTGCTGGACTACGCGAACAAACTGGGGCTGGCGACACCGGCTGTGTTGCGGGACATGGTGGCCATAGAAGCTGAATCCGAGTCGCTTTCGGCCGGTAAAAAGTACACCGAATCAGCGGCGAAATTGCGCGAATTGCTGCTGCTGGAGCAACAGGTCTTGGGCAATGACCATCCATTCTGCGGCGAAACATGGTACTACATCGCTAACAAATTGGCTGCGGCCGAACAATATCGTCACGCCGAAACGGCGGCGAAGCGGGCGTTTGAAAATAGAATGCGTCACTTGGGCGATCGACATCCGGACACGGCCCAGTCGGCGTGGCTGGTTGCGCTCTCTCGCATCCGGCAAGGGAATCATGCGCAGGCACTGGACCCGCTCGTGCTGGCTCGTGACATTTGGCGATCCACTGGACACCTCGAGGACCAAGCCTGGATGGATTCGTGGCGCGGTGACAGTCTGGTTGCACTGGACCAAACGAGGGAGGCGAGCATCGCATACCGTTCCGCGGTGGATGTTTTCCGCCAACTCGGCAATTCGGACGGGGAGGCACGGCACTTGAAGAAGCTAGCCGATTTGGATGGTTCGATCGATCTCGTATCGGAGAGGAACGGGATCTGGGAACGGGAAGACACTGCGAAGTGAAGGAAAATGGGTCCAGGCCGCAGCCGCCGGCGAACGGGTACTGGCGATTGAAAAGGTTCGGCTGGGTGTGGCTCACTCCTCGGTTACCGCGGCACTCGAGTGGTTGGCGGGAGTATATGAGTCAGCGGATGAATGGACGAGCGCGGAATCACGGCGTCAGGAGATACTTAGGCGGCGAATCCAACAGTACGGAGAAGAGCACTGGGAGGTCGTTGATGCGCACCTCGAATTGAAGAACGTGCGGTGGTTGCGTTCGCTAACGAAAGAGCAACGCGAGCAACTTCACACGGTCGAGACGCTCAACCGCGAAATGTTCCACCTTTATCAAGTTGGCAAGTTTGCCTCCGCGGTGGAACTGGCCGATCGAGTACGGGGAATTCGAAAAATGGTCCTCGGAGAAGAGCATCCTGACTATGCCACCAACCTAAACGATACGGCTTACTTATACACGTCGATCGGCGATTACACGAAAGCCATGTCCCTCTACACGCAGGCTCTCGAAATCCGCAAGAAGGTCTTGGGAGAAGCGCATCCCAACTACGCCATCAGTCTAAACGGTCTGGCCCTCCTGTACCAATCAATGGGCGATTACACGAACGAAAGCCATGTCCCTCTTCACGCAGGCGCTGGAAATCTGCCAGGAAGCCTTGGGCGAACAGCATCCCGACTACGCCACCAGCCTGAACAATCTAGCTGGCATCTACGAATCAATGGGCGATTACGCGAAAGCCGAGACCCACCTCACACAGGCTCTCGCAATCTACAGGGAAGTCTTGGGAGAAGGGCACCTTGACTACGCCACCGGCATGAGCAATCTAGCTAGTCTTTACCAATCAACGGGCGATTACACGAAAGCCATGACCCTTTCCACGGAGGCTCTCGAAATCCGCAAGAAAGTCTTGGGAGAAGAGCATCCCGACTACGCCACCGGCCTGAGCAATCTAGCCCAGCTTTACGTGTCAATGGGTGAGTACGCGAAAGCCGAACCCCTCCACGCGCAGGCTCTCGAAATCAAAATGAAAGTCTTGGGCGAAGAACACCCCGACCGGGCCATCAGCCTGAACAATCTGGCCGTCCTATACTCCTCAATGGGTGATTACGCGAAAGCCGAATCACTCCACGAACAGGCTCTCGAAATACGCAAGAAAGTCTTGGGAGAAGAACACCCCGATTACGCCAACGGGCTGAACAATCTGGCCCTCTTGTACCAATCGATAGGTGAGTACACGGAAGCCGAGCCCCTCCTTCTACAGGCACTCGCAATAAAAGAGAAAGCCTTGGGCGACGAACATCCCAGCTACGCCAACACATTGAGCAATCTGGGCCTCCTGTACTACTCAATGGGCGAATACGCGAAAGCGGAACCACTCTACACGCGGGCACTCGAAATCGACAAGAGCGGCTTAGGTGAAGAGCATCCTCAATATGCCGCTTTGCTCATCAATCTGGCCTCGCTTTACGCATCGATGGGCGAATTCGCGAAAGCCGAGCCCCTCTACAGGCAGGCTCTCGAAATCGAAATGAAGGTCTTGGGTGAAGGGCATCCCAGCTACGCCGTAAGCCTGCGTCAACTGGCCCGGCTGTACGAGTCAATGGGTGATTACACGAGGGCCGAGCCGCTGGCGATGCAGGCGTTGGCGATCTCTCGCGACGTACTTGAAAATGCCGCGCTCGTTTCGTCCGAGCGGCAACAATTGGCCATGAATCAGATGCTGCGGTACGGATTGGACTCTTACCTGTCGATGTCGCTGGAGAGTGGTCAATTCTACAAAGCTGCCGCGCGGCAGGTGCTGACCTGGAAGAGTGCCACGTTGGTCCGCCAACGAGACATGCGGCAAGCCGCCGATGACCCTAAGATCGCCGATCGCTTTCGTGAACTTCAGCAAGTGGCCACGCAACTGGCGTCGCTTTCGCGAGTCGTCCCCGAAAAAAACCTCGAACCGTGGCGTCAACGGATTAGGGAGTTAACCGCCCAAAAAGAAGCGTTGGAAGCGCAGCTCAGTCGCGAAAGCGCCGTATTTAGAGAAGCGTCCAAACAGATCACGCTGGAGCAGATTCAGTCCGCCATGCCGGAAGAGAGTGTGCTGGTCGACTATCTGCAGTTCACACGCTGGCGCCCGTCCAGACAAAAAGGCCGGTGGAACTCCGAAACATCGCTGTTGGCGATCGTGGTACGCCCCGGCGGCGACCCGCGGCTAGTCGAGCTTGGGCCGGTCGCGCCGCTGAACGAGGCCATCGACACCTGGCGGGAGACGTTTGGCATGTCGCCGCGGGGCCTGGGCGCTGGATGGCAAATCCGACAGCGCGTGTGGGAACCGCTGTTGGAACACATCGGCGCTGCGACGACGGTCCTGGTTTCCACCGACGGCGTGCTCGGCCGCATGCCACTCGGAGCGCTGCCCGGTGCCAAAAACGGCAGCTACTTGATCGAAGAACATCGGCTGGCGATGATCCCCGTACCGCAGTTGTTGCCCGCATTGGTTACCGACCTTGGACAAAAGAAGCTGTCGCGCGAATTGTTGCTGATGGGCGACGTCGACTATGATGCCAACCCAGCACAGGATGCACCGCAACTGAACAACGAGGGACGTCCGGGCAGGCGCGCCTCGCGGGCCGGGGAGCAGTTCGGCCGTCTACCCGGCACGGTCGTCGAAATAGCCAACATCGGACAGATCTTTCGCAATCTAATTGAATTGGACGAAGCGACCGAATTCGACGAAGAGGACATTGCCACGCTCGATGGTTCGTTGGCCACTGAAGCACGCTTCCGCAAACTGGCTCCACAGTTCAATCACCTTCATTTGGCAACCCACGGATTCTTCGCGTCGGCTGACACGCAATCGGCGTTATCTCCCGATGCACTGCTGGTCGCGAATGACCGTTCCAATGGCAGCCGATCCGGCCTGTCCAACCGCGACTTGGCCGTGACAGGCGACAATCCGGGACTGCTTTCCGGTTTGGCCTTCGCGGGAGCGAATCGCGAACCAGATCCTGACGCCGACGACGGCATACTCACTGCCCAGGAAATAGCGTTCTTGCCGCTCGGGGGTGTGGAATCGGTGGTGCTATCGGCCTGTGAAACTGGATTGGGAGAAGTGGCCGGTGGCGAAGGGCTGCTGGGCATCCAACGCGCGATTCAGATCGCCGGAGCCCGTACGACGGTGGCGACTTTCTGGAAGGTTGACGACCTGGTGACCCAGAGATTGATGGAAATGTTCTATCGGAACCTATGGGAGAAAAACATGTCTCGGTTGGATGCGCTGCGCGAGGCGCAACTCGCAATCCTGCGGGATCCAGATTCGGTGCCGAGCGGAGTTCGCGGGGCGGTTGCGATCGGCGACGCGGATCAGGATCGTACGCCCGCCAATTATTGGGGAGCGTTCACCTTGTCCGGTGACTGGCGATAGCAAACGCAAAACTTCCCACGCTCACTCCATTGTTCGCGAACGAGAACAAAATGTCCTGCTCTAGTTGGTTAGTGATGAGCGCTCCGAATCGAAAATGCTGCTGCTCAATGGTTCGAGAAAAGCTGGGGTCACCCAACTGAATGCCATCATCAATTGCGTCACCTGGTGCGGCAATTGCCAGCTGACCGTCGACCGACGCCAAAAATGAAAGGAACGGACAGGCACTGCGAAGGGCACTGGCACTGCGAAGGGCACTGCGAAGGAAAGGAACGGGAAAGGGGAACTGAAAGGAACAAAGAAAGGAACGGACAGGTACTGCGAAGGAAAGGAACCGGAAAGGAAAGGGACGGGAAAGGAACCGGAAAAAAGGAAAGGAAAGGACAGGCACTGCGGATACGGTTCACTTATAACGGAAAGGAACGGAAAGGCACTGCGGATACGGTTCACTTATGGTCCAATATCCTTTCTCGTTGTCAACACGCGAAAAAGAACGGACAGGGACAGGCACTGCGAGGGCGAGGGAAAGGAAGGGAAGGGAGAAAGGAAGGGACAGGGGAAAAGGACGAAAAAGGAAGGAAGAGAAGGAAGGGAGAAGGAAGGGACAGGCACTGCGGATACGGTTCACTTATGGACCAATATCCTCTCTCGTTGCCAACGCGCGAAAAAAGAGCACCACAGGCAGCTGCGAGTGTATCGCTCTGTTCGAAACCGACTGCTGCATACAACGACACATCGTTTCACACGATCGTCGGGTGAGAAAAACTCGAAATCTGAAATAATCACTGATTACTCCCTTGACCTAGGGGTTTTGATAGTTAGGATACGCATGTTCATTTTACTGTTCATGTGTTGCGTTAAGGAGATTGGCCATGACGGCTCCAAGGTCACAAATCGTAAATCTCGAAGAAACTCGCTACTTTCACTGTATTTCGCGTTGTGTGCGGGGAGCGCGGCTGTGTGGAGGTGAGTGCGAGCACCGCAAAGAGTGGCTGGAGAATCGAGTCGAGGAACTGGCGGGCATTTTTGCAATGTCGATCGGCAGTTTCGTGGTCCTCGATAGCCATTTTCACCTAGTTCTACGACTGGACGGAAAGGAGACTGTCGATAAATGGTCCGACAGTGAAGTTGCCGAGCGATGGGGACGGATTTATCCGCCCCGTGGCAAGAACCGAAAGCCGATACCGGTGTCCGAAGAATGGATCAAGGAAAGGTGTGCTGGCGACGAGTGGATCACGCGCATGCGCGGGAGACTGGCGAACCTGGGTTGGTTTATGAAGTGTCTGAAAGAGCCGCTTTCCAGGATGGCCAATCGACAAGATGGCTGCCGAGGGGCTTTTTGGGAGAGCCGTTACAAGTCAATCGCCGTTCTTGATGACATGGCCCTTTTGGCCACCTGCGTCTACTCGGACCTCAATGTGTTTGCGGCGGGCCTGTGTGACCTGCCGGAAAACTCGCCGCACACATCACTCAAGGTTCGCATGGAGAATTGCCTGAATCGGAAGCGGGCCGCAGGGCTTGACTCAGCGCTGACTTTGGTTGGCCACGGCGAAGTCGTGTCAGACGAGCAGGCGGCCGAGTTGGAAGAGGGACTGTGGTTGTGCCCCTTATCCAGTGCCGTGGAGAACCGGTTTGGGGCCAAAGGGATGCCCAGACCATTCCTATCATGCAAGTCTTTGAGATTACGAACGATTCGGGCAACCCTGCCGTAATCGAACCGATTGGTGATGCGAAACCGATCTGGAGAGATGATCGGCTCATCGTCAGTAACATTGGCTCGTCCGGTAAAGACGGCATTGCAATTGGGCTGGTGCCGCACACCGATGGAAATTCTACGTCGCTCCTCGCCCGGGTCGTTACACCTTGGTGGGACGAAGGAGATCGTCACCCTGTTGGAGCAGTGATGTCAACGAGTATCTATGGCATTGTGGATTCTGGACAAGAACAGCTGATCGGCAACTGCTCACTCGTGAAAACTGGAACCTCCACATACGATTACATGTTGGACTTTTCGCCGCTGGGCGCAAGCCAAAACATGTTTGAAGTCGGGCAGCCGGGCGGTGCCAGCGATTCATTCCTGGCACCGGCGGGGACTCTCATGACCATGCATGTGGACGTTGATACCGCGAATCAGGTTCCAGTGGAACTCGTATGGGGAACTGGGCCACTCGAGGATCCGGGTGGCATTCCAGTTCCGTTCGGACAATTGGCGTTCTGTGGGAGTTTGTTCGAGTGTGAATACCATTCCATGGTTGGTGTCGATTCGGTCAGAATGGGAAATGACGTCATGTCATTCGATCCAACACGTGAACTCGAGACGACGGGTACACCTTTTGACCCTCTGGCCGATGTCGAGTCCTATACACGATTGGAGTACCGATTTGCCAACATAGAAACGTTTACCTTCGATTCGATCGAGTCGTTAATAAGCCGAGAGGTACTGGCAGGAGATTTTGATGACGATGGATTCGTCGGTGCCGAGGACCTCAATATGACACTTTTCCACTGGGGAAAGGACGAGTCCAAATTGCCGCCGGAATGGGTCATCCAACGTCCTCTCCCCGGCGATTCGGTGGGAAGCGCCGCACTTAACGCCGTACTCTTCGGTTGGGGAAACTCGCTGTCACCTTCGCCAAGCGCCGTGCCCGAACCATCCGCGTGTTCCCTGCTATTGGTCGCCGCCGCTGGCCTGACCAGTCGAAGAGGCAAGCCGGCTGATCGCAGTTGACATACGTTAGAACTCTACGTTTAGCAACGCTTTTTGTATTGAGAATTGCTGAGAGATGCCTGGGGAGGCGATTCGAACGGGAGGAGCGATCCGAACGAGCCTCCAGGCGTCCGCCGCTAGGCAGGGATTCCAATCCGCGCTAAGCCACTGGCGGTTGTGATCCCAGAACAACTTCATCATGGCCAGTACCAACACTCCGAGGTTAGAATGTGGGGCCACACACCTCGAGACCAGAGTCATGCCCATGTGCCCCGTCCTGCTCCGCTATTTAGTCCTGGCGGTTTTCCTTTCGCCACGAGTGGACATTGCGCTAGCCGACGACCCCAAAGCACGAGTTCAGCACACATCCCCAACCGTCACGCTACCAAGTCCGACGACCGCTGATGATTCGCTACGAGAGATGACCGTACGGCCCGGCTTCACGGTCGAGCTCGTCGCCGCGGAACCACTAACCATGGATCCAGTTTCATTCGCTTGGGGACCGGACGGGAAACTCTGGGTTGTGGAGATGGCGGACTATCCGAGCGGCATGGACGGCGATGGTGAGTTCGGCGGACGTGTGCGGTATTTGGAAGACTCTGACGACGACGGCCGTTATGACCGGTCGACCGTGTTCCTGGACGGGCTTGGTTTTCCTTCTGGTGTGATGCCGTGGCGCGACGGTGTGCTCGTAAGTTGCGCGCCCGACATCTTCTACGCCGAAGATTCGGACGGCGACGGTCGGTCGGACATACGTCATGTTCTTTTCAGCGGATTCGAGGAGGGCAACCAACAACATCGCATGAATGGATTCACATGGGGCTTGGACAATTGGGTGCACGGCGCAAACGGTGATAGCGGCGGCGTTATACGGTCCCACCCGCGGGAGGCGATGGTGTCCATCGCAGGGCGCGATTTTCGAGTCGATCCCGACAGCGGGCGTGTCGAGCCACAGACCGGACCATCCCAATTTGGACGACAGCGCGACGACTGGGGCAACTGGTTCGGAACGCATAACAGTAATCCGCTGTTTCATTTTGTCTTGCAGGACCATTACTTGCGTCGAAATCCACATGTCGCCACACCTAACCCACAAGTCAATGTATCGGTCATTCCAGGCGCATCTCCGGTCTATCCCACCAGTCGTACCACCGAGCGATTCAATGAACCGGACCGTGCCAACCGTTTCACATCTGCCTGCGGCGCGACCATCTATCGCGACGAGCTCTTCGGTCCGCAATTCACCGGGAATTCGTTCGTCTGCGAACCCGTGCACAATCTCGTTCATCGCGAAGTTATCAGGGCGACCGGAGTGACTTTTACCAGTCAACGCGCGGACGACGAACAGCGGAGCGAATTCCTAAGTTCGCGAGATAGTTGGTTTCGCTCTACGATGTGCCGCACGGGTCCGGACGGGGCCCTGTGGGTCGCGGACATGTATCGACACGTCATCGAACATCCCGAATGGATTCCAACGGACTGGCAAGATCAACTCGACGTGCGAGCCGGTGACGACCGAGGACGCATCTACCGTGTCTTTCCTTCACACGAACGGCCACGCCGCATTCGCCGATTGGACCAACTGGGCACCCGAGAGCTGGTCGCGGCGCTTAGCAGCCCAAACGGATGGGAACGCGACATGGCCCACCAAATGCTTCTTTGGCAGGACGACGACTCGGCCTTAGAGCCGTTGCGACAGTTGGCGTTGCGCGCCGAGCGACCACTGGCACGTTTGCACGCGCTCTGTGTGATTAGACGGATTGCACGGTTTGACCGATGAATTGTTGCGGAGGTCCCTGCAAGACAGGCATTCAGGCGTCCGCTCGCACGCGATTCGTTTATGCGAGCCGCGACTGGGTCACTCGCCGAAGCTTGGAGCCACACTTCTGTCTCTAGCGGATGACGACACGCCACGAGTCCGCCTGCAGCTTGCCTACTCGTTGGGTGAATGGAACAGCGAGAACGCCGGTCGCGCGCTTGGCGACATTGCCATGCGATCGTCTCGGGACCCTTACGTCACGGCCGCGGTATTGAGCTCCGCCACTCATCATACACCCCGGATCGCCGCGCGCTTACTGGATGAGATCAGCGACTTCCCGGCGGCTCGCCATCTACTAGCCAAGTTATTATCCATGGAAACAGTCCGGGGGAACTGGGCAACGGTGAATTCAGTCGTACGTGGGGTAGCCCAGCTTCACGAGCCAGGCCAACCCACGGACTGGCAATTGGAAATATTGGGGGATTGGCTCGACACCGTCGACCGGCAGAACCGCACGTTGGCCCAACTAGGCGAAGTGTCGGAGGATATGAAAGGGACGATCGCCAAGCTTGACGGAATAATCGACGCAGCCGAGGCAATGTCTATCGATGACGAACGCACGGCCTCCAGCCGCGCTCGCGCTCTGAGACTCCTTGGCCGACGCAATGACGCCGACAGCGATACGTTGGCTTCGCTGCTCACAGCGCGGGCGCCGGTGGAACTGCAATCCGCCGCGGTCGACGCGATCACCCGTTCGTGCGGCGAAGACGTCCCGCGACTGCTACTGGCCGGATGGTCACAACATGGGCCCTCGCTACGCACCGCCATCTTAAACTCTCTGTCCACGAGAGTGGATTGGGCCCGATCGATATTGGAAGCGATCGAAACCGGTCAACTGAGCGTCGTTGAATTGAGTGCCGCCCATCGCCAGCAACTCACGACACACCAGTCCGAATCGATACGGGAGTTGGCCAATCGATGGCTGGCAACTGACAGCGAAACGGATCGAACCGGAGTCGTCGAGCAGTATCAGGATATCGCGGACCTAGCGGGCGACGCGGCCAGCGGACGTATGGTGTTCGAGAAACATTGTTCGTCGTGTCATCGGTTGGCCGAGCTTGGCAACGCCGTCGCGCCGGACTTGAGCGCACTGGGCAACCGATCAACCACTGCATTGCTGACCGCAATCTTCGACCCCAATCAGGCCGTGGAGACAAAGTACGTGAGTTTCGTGGTCTCGACGGTGGACGGACGCGTGTTGACTGGATTGGTGGAAAGCGAAACAGCCAGCGGCGTCGCGTTTATCGATCCACAGGGCAAACGCCGGTTGATCCTCAGATCGGAGATTGAAGAAATGCGCTGTACGAACCAGTCGTTAATGCCCGAAGGGTTGGAACGCGATCTGGACCACCAGTCGGTTGCGGACCTGCTGGCTTTCCTGGGCGCCAATGGCCAGCCTCGCAAGGAATTCCCCGGCAACGAGCCCCAGTTGGTTCAGCCGGAGGCACTCCGTGGCGACTTGTACCTGTTGGCCACCAATTGTTCAATCTTCGGAGCGTCCCTCATCTATGAGCCGCATTTTCGAAATCTGGGTTATTGGTCGAGCGAGACCGACCATGCGGTGTGGAATTTCGAGGTGAGGGAACCGGGCGTCTATTCGGTCTCGTGCGATTGGGCTTGCGACGACTCCACGGCCGGCAACGGATACGTGCTGGAATTGGGACAGCACCGTTTAACCGGTCACGTTTCTGGCACGGGCACTTGGGAAGAGTACCATCTTCAGGAGATCGCCAAGGTCCAACTGGAGTCAGGACCATCCAGTGCGGTATTCCGTTCGGATGGACCTGTGTCCGATTGGCTGATCGATCTGCGTGGAATTCGCCTCCATCGAATTGATCCGCAGCCATGAGGATGGGTCTGGAAGCAAAACCTGAATACATCATGAATGAACCTCTCCAGCGTACACTCACCATGGGCCTTCACGTCGTGGTTGCCGCGACACTTTCGCAACCGGCAGCAGCCCAGTCGACGCTGGTGAAAACGACCGTCTGTTATCGTAAAGTCGTTGGGCATGAGATCTTGGCAGACGTCTATCGCCCGAAAGGCGACGAAGTACGACCCGTCATTGTATCGATTCACGGCGGTGCACTGATTATGGGCAACCGTGAAGGAATCCATGCGGAGATACGTGCACTGGCCGAAGCAAAGGGGTTTGCTCTGGTCTCGCTGGATTACCGACTGGCACCAGAGACAAAGCTTCCGGACTTGATCAGCGACATCGAGGCGGCCTTCCACTGGCTGGCGGGCGACGGAGCCAAGCGTTTCTATCTTGATCCCGATCGCGTGGTCGTGACGGGCGGGTCCGCTGGAGGGTATCTCACACTGGTAACCGGATACCGCGTCCAACCAAGACCGAAGGCCCTCGTTGCCATGTATGGCTATGGTCACGTGATGAGAGACTGGTATGCAACTCCCAGTCCTCATGCGCGTCACAATCGGCAGAAAGTCAGCCGCGATGAAGCGCTGCGGAAGACGGACGGGACCATCATCTCGGATGACCGACGGCGCCAGAGAAACGGCGGGATGATCTATTCGCACTATCGCCAAAACGGGATCTGGCCTCACGAAGTCAGTGGCTTCGACGAGGCCACCATCGCCGAGCAGATCCGGCCCTTCGAGCCGGCGCGCAATGTCACTGCAGGCTATCCGCCTACCCTACTGATCCATGGCGCCGTGGACACCGACGTTCCCTACGACGAGTCGGCACTGATGGCCGAGCAGCTCGAGCGTCACCATGTCCCGGTGATTCTCAAAACGATCGACAACGGAGAGCATGGATTCGGCGGTGGCAACTCGGAGCAGATCCAGGAGGCGTATAAGACCATGCGAGAGTTCATCGTCAACAATCTTACCGACTAAGCGGCCGCTCCGATTCTTAATTCCGTTTCATCTCCAACATAACCGCGATTTTCGTCATGAGCTGACGTCAGGACGAACGACGAACACGGTAGCTACTGGAGGTGATGCGTGTGAGCATTGACCGCAAGCCGTCAAACCTGGACGTCATCCAGTCGTGGCTTGGCAACGAATTCCAATTCCACTCGATCGATTCGTAACGACGCTCGCTGAGGTTCAGCCGCGGAAGAGAGGCTTACCGTCACTCCACTCTTGGCTTCGACAATGACGGCCACACCCATTCCCAAACCAAACGAAAAGTTACCGCCAGGTACGTTATTCACGAAGTTTTTTTCCAGCTCAAACTCGGTGAACTTCAATTGGTCGGCCGCACACCATAACGGTTCGAACTCGATCGACGCGAGTTCCTTACGATCGACGACATGTTTTGATGGCCGCGTGAATTCGAAGAACACCAGCCGGCAGCGAAAATGATTCAGGAACACATCTTCAAAGAAACGCTGCGTGGAGCCCTCGCCACAGGCGTCCACGATCATTTTGTAACGACCCGCGAAAGGACTGCGTACCTCTTGCGCGATGTAGGAGGACGTATCCGCATCGCACGTGACCGCCGCATGACCCGCGCCCAGATTGAAACCGAGGGCCACATGAGATTTGGACGCCTGAGACGTATCATTTGGGCGCGCGATTAATTTCACTCCCCAACGATCATCGTCTGGCCCTGCGAGGATTTCCGGTGCACCACGCCATCCCTTGGGTCGGGCGGGACCCTCGGCGGGGAGCATCATATCCAGTCCAGAAAAATCCGTGTGCAGCAAATGTCGATCGGGGTCATAGGGTGGCAGGCGGGTGATACTGCCTGTTGTCTTGGACCGCGCGTCGGTCACGGGCCGGGTGCCCAACAGCGTGCGAATCGGCTCGCAGCTGGTCAGCTGGTGCCGTCGTCCCCGTGGGTCCTGAAAGGAGCCATCGGTGTCGATGCCTAACAGGTGAAAAATCGTGGCTGTGAGATGACCCGGCTCGACACGGTCTCGTATGGGGAAGCCTCCCTGTTTGTCGCTGGCACCAAAAACCTGACCTCCGGCGATCCCGGCGCCGGCCATGACAAAGCTGAATACCGATCCCCAGTGATCACGTCCCCCATTGGAGTTGATCTTGGGGGTGCGGCCGAATTCGCCGATGGCAACGACCAGCGTTTCATCTAGCAGACCGCGCTGGTCGAGGTCTTCAATCAAGGCACTGAACCCCACGTCAAATTGGGGGCAAAGCACATCTTCCAAACGATCAGCATTCTGGGCGTGCGTGTCCCAAAGCGGATTGTCCACCGCGTTGTCGCCGGGCTCGCGCGGCCACTGCACGTGCACTAACCGCACACCGGCTTCAATCAGTCGTCGCGCGAGCAAGACACACTGGCCCCACCGATTCCGGCCGTACCGCTCACGAACCTGAGCGGGCTCTTTTTGGATTGCGAACGCATCTCGGGCTTGGCCGCTAGTCAACAAATCAAACGCCTGTGCCCGAACCTGGTCGAGAGAGGAGTTCGCAAGCTGGCGGTTGAGATTTCCGAAGTGTTGTTCGACCTGCTGGAGAAGTGACATTCGCTCGCGCAGTCGCAAAGGCGTGATGCCTTGGAGCTGAATCTGTTCGACGCGATAATCAGATCTGGACGGGTCACCGGTGAAGTGGTCGGGATCCCATTGACGGCCCATCAGTCCCCCGGTCTGACCAGCGGGCGTAACGTTTTCGTTCAATCGCCAGATGTCTGGAATCCACACGGTCGAAAGAGCTGGAAGTTCGCTGCTGGGTGCGTATCGTTTGACGATCGATCCAAAACAGGGCCAATCCGTCGCTTGGATGATTCGTGCATTCGGTCCAACGTACTTGTGGCCGGTCAAGACCCAATGACCACTTGAAGAGTGGATATTGTCGTCGGTAGCCATCGAGCGGACGACCGCCAACTTGTCGGCCAGACCGGCCGTGCGGGGTAGCAACTCGCAAAATTGGATCCCAGGAATATTCGTGGAGATAGGTTTGAACGGACCCCGGATCTCCGCCGGAGCAAGTGGCTTGGGGTCAAATGTCTCGTGCTGAGGTGGGCCCCCGGCCAGGAACAAGAAAATAACGTTCTTGGCGCGACCAAATGTTGGATCGGCCGAAACGCGCGGGCCCGCGCGGGCCGTCGCCAGCAGCTGGGGGAGCGCCAATCCTCCCAGGCTCAATCCGCCCACGCGAAGGATTTCGCGCCGGCTAACACCATCGCAGAGCCGATAGGGATGCGCTTGGATGGAGAACATGGATTCGTCCCAGACACACCTTTACAGAACTATGGAAGAGGAACGTCGGCGATCACTGTAGGGTTATATAATAAGCAATATCAAGCAGCAGGGTCGAGGGAGCGTTAGGATTACTGCAAATAATGAGCGCAACGGACAGTTCGCACCTTTGGCCAAACGGCCATTGGTTGACGACGTTTTCCTGGTTGCGTACAATGAGGGCACGGGGCATGTCTTGTCAGGTACTCCATGGGGCACCGATTCATGGCTTCCAACTCTAACTCAGGGCCCTCGCTAGTGATAGAAGTCCTTGACCGTTAGCCATTAACGGTGGTTATCCCAATCATGAGTGCAGAACGATCTAGAGAAAGAGAGCGATCTAAGGATAAGGATCGATCTAAGGATAAAGTGAAGCAAGATCTGGATACGACCCAGTGTCCGGAAGCCTTTACTTACCTCTCGAGCAAAGCCCGGCGACTGGATTTTCAATTTGCTCGAATCCCCTCGGCTTTTTATGTGTGGAACGACTGCGCTTATCGTTCGAAGCCGATGAAATACCGTCGCTGGAATCGACCCACCCAAACTCGCACGAAGTAATTCTTCGCTGGGTTGCGCTGATACTGGGTTGCGCTGATACTGGGTTGCGCTGATACTGGGGTCGCGACAACTGCGTTTGCTAAGGCCACCGGCCGACGAACTTCAAAGCTGGCGGATACGTCGCCAGTAGCCAATTCCAAAGAGGCCAAGCAACCAGATAGGCGCGGTGGTTGGCTCTGAAACCAACGCGATTGCCGGCGACGTGGCAACGCCCAGTATCTTGTTCTGGTTCCAAAGGTTCAGGTCGCGCACGTCGGTCAGTCCGTTACCATCAAAATCGCCGCTGGTCCAAACCGTGTCCAAGCTGAACAGGTTGCTCTGAACGATCGCAAAGTCATCGAGATTCACCAACAAATCGCCATTCACGTCTCCAGGCGTGGCGAGGTAATTGATGACTGCCACTTCCGTATCGTTGTAGTTGAGAATGCGAAAGAATCCGTCCTGGCCATTCTCATTGATACCTAAATAGTTGGATCCTTCAACTAATAACGTGCCATCGAAGATCACCTGTTCAAAGACACCATCGACTGAATCGGCGACCAGTAACGAAAAAACATCCTGCTCACCACGCAAGACCGGTTCTGCGTAGGTCGACGTCGGAGAGCTGTCGTCCACGTTAACATCCAGCGTTCCCGCTAGCGATGCCGTCTCGGACACGATGAACATATCATGACCCGTGCCGGGAGAATCGTCGACGATATCCAACTGCAGCGTGGTGCCGGTCTGCTGGTTGTAGGATCCGACCAGTGCGACGATCGCCGTGGTGTCACCGAGGCTCAGTTGCCCGCTATCACGCACGATCAGCTCGTTGAGAGTGACGTGGTTATTGAGATGCAATCGGCCCGTATCTTCGACAAAAACGAAGTCGGCGATAGCCCCTGCCACTCCCACGGTAACCTCGCCGGATTGAATCACCGCGGCCATATCCGCATCTGGTCGATCCCCGCCGAACCAGGAAGAGTCGCTGGACCAATCACCCGAAGCCGCGTCCCAGAAAACCGTGTTGTGATGATTGCCGTCGATCCAGTTGATGTCCTGAGAGATTCGACCCGCCGCCGCCAAGTCACCATAGTCAGAATCTATGATGCGATCGATTGGTGCGGCCTTAAAAGACGTGACGGCGGTCAAATGGGGTACTCCCCCATCGTCGATGAACCATCCGCCGCCGCTATCGACATTGGCAACGGTACCCTCGGTGTCGGTGGGGGTACTGGGCGACCATTGGCTGTCACTTGCGTTGTTCGGATTGTCGAAATCGGACAAGACCAATTTCGTCGACCAACTCTGGGCATTGCCGAGGCGGTCAATTCGATTCTCGCTGGCCCGCTTAACACCCGCCGGAATCAAGTCTCCGGTTAACCCCGTGCCAGTGCGTCCGTACCCTAAAACCGTCGCGGTTTGCGATATCTCCGCCGTGCCGCGATACAGGCGGGCCGGTGTGATGCTCGTGATTGGGCTGGAGAGTTGGACCAGACCCAAGTCGTTTCCTTCCTCGATGTTTTCGGCGTCGTAATCCGGATCGCGCACCCAATCCATCGCGGAAATGGGGTCGGTCAGGTTACCCGAATCCGGACCGAGGGCAAACTCGACATGTCCGGAGCTGCTTCCCGGGATGCAGTGGGCAGCCGTAATCACCCACTCAGGATGGATCAGGGTGCCGGTGCAGTTGCCAAGGCTGCCGGTGACAAAACCGGCGGATTCGTAGAGAGGGTCCGCGGCAAGTGTCGTGTAGACCAAATCGTCCACGTCATCGCGACGAGTAATGCCAGATGTCGAGGAGGAGACCAGTAATAAGGTCAGCGTCCCAAAGGCGCATCGGCTGCAAATGGTCGGATTACGCTTCATGCAGCCGCATCGGTGTGGGTTGGGGTGTTCCGGATATTGTGTCCGTATCGCCGGTCGATGACCAGACAGGCCTCTTTTCTTATGATATCCATCGCGGTGCAGAACCTCAATCGATTCGTAGATTAATGTAAGACGTCGCACATAGCTAACAGCCATTTATCGGTAAAAAGCCAAAATCACCGCCAGCTGGAACGACGATGACGCCGTCTTTTTGCGTCACCGACGGGGACGCGATGAGGCGTTTTGAGAGCGTGGCGATACGTGGTGCTTCGTGGGAATCCCTCGATATTACCTTGCGAAACTAGCGTTTTCTCCGTCTTGGGCGACCTCTGACACAATTGGCACCCGATTTGCGTCAGGTTCCCAATAGACGGTTTCGACCGGAAGCGGTTGACAGCGAGATGGGCCCAGCGTCGCCCCGTCATCCCGCGATATCCACCAGGCTCGAGAGGAGTTGACAATATGGCTCAAACAATCTTGGCAGACTGGACACCTGATGACTTTCATACGGTCGAAAAGGGAGTGCTGTTGGCTCGGCACCGCCTCGAGGAGACTGGATTGTTCGATGACGATCACTTAGCGAAGATCATCGATTCCCATCCGGTCCCATCCGGACGAATCGCTCACCATCGGTCGCATGGGCCAAAACAGCCACGAATTTGACTGGAAACACGGCGATCGAAACGGGGTTTCCGGGTCGGTGCTGCTCGGATTGATCCGAGAAGGGCGGTTGTGGATCAATTGTCGGAAAATGATGGACCATCATCCCGCGTTCGCGGCGGCCGTGAACAGTATCCACGAAGAGTTGAAATCGAATTGCAACGAATTCACGGCCATCCAACGCACAGCCAACCTACTGATATCGTCACCCAAAGCGATGGTACCGTATCACGTGGACATGCCAGTCAACATGTTATGGCATGTTCGAGGTCGCAAACGCGTTTGGGTTTATCCACATTTCGACCAACGGTTTGTGTCACAGTCGGTCATCGAAAAAGTTTGCGCGGGCGAATACAGCGAGGACGTGCCCTATGATCCGCAGTGGGACAAATACGCGTTGGTGTACGATGTCGAGCCTGGCCAATTGCTGACTTGGCCCCAGCTAACCCCGCATCGCGTCGCCAACCTGGAGGGTCTCAACGTTTCGCTTTCAACGGAGCACAAGAACGCTCGAGCGACCCGTCGAATTAACGTGCATCAAGCCAACCGTTTTCTGCGTCGACGTCTGGGTGTCGGATGTACTTCTTCCGAGGTAGACGGTCCGCTGGCTCACTTCAAGCAGGCGGTAGCTCGCTCCGTCCGCGGCTGGAACAAGCTGACTCAGCGCGAGACGAAGCCGTTTGACTATCCGATTAGTTTCAAGATCGATCCGCAATCGCCGCTGGGTTATGTCGACCTGGGATTGTCCGAAGACGAGATGACTAGCCCACACATGAATGATCAATTGGTCGCCGGAAACAGCTAAAATAGCACTCGCCCTAGTCCAATATCCGTCGCCAGCGATCGAGATTCCACTGCGATTTTTCCGCGGATGTCATCTTGCTGAAGTCCGGCTCCGATGCGTCTCGCGGACGTTTCGATGTGGTCGTAACGGTCGGGCCACCTCCATGGCTAAGCTGGGCGGGAGTGAGTTGCAGATCTTCTTCGAGGCTGCGCGCTGGCATGATGCGCAGCTGTCGTAGTTCGCCATGGTACTCGCGTACCGCCTCAATCGGTTTGATTTGGTCATCCGCTATCGCCCGCAGGCAGCGAATGAACGACAGTTGATGTTCCGCGTTGTTGATTTTACGTCCGTAGAGCGCCACGCGAGCACCATATTTCTTCGCTTCCCAGAGCATGTGGAATGCATCCATGGTGGTTCCGGCCGATCCACCAAGAATCCCCACCACGATCGACGAGTCGTATCGTACGAGCGCCTCCATTGCCTGAGGGCCCATATAGGGAATCTTCAAGAATACGGGTCTGGCTGCCGAAGGCACGCCAGCCAGTGCCCGCACTATGCTGTCATTGATGAAACGCCCCAGGTCGGCGGGACAATGATCTCCACAAGCGTTGGGAGCAAAGACTTCAAGAAAGTGCCGAAATCCCTTGCGCTCCGCCTCGAGTCGAAATTCGCGATAGGCGGAGAGCGTTTCCCGATCCAAAACGGTGTCGTTGTTCAGCGTGATTGAGTAGAGCCCTAAACCCGCGCCCAATCTCCGTTCGTGCGGCTCGCAATCCGCGTGGCTGCACATGGCATGGTCCAACAAGGTTGTGCGAAAAGGTAGCGCGGGTTGACCCGTATAGTCGCCGGTGCCGGCCGCCAACCAGATGTCCGTCGTATCGTTGGCGCGAATCGCGGGCGTGATCGGACTTTGGTCGAACAGTCGCTCGTGGACGGTCAACACATCATTGGTGCTGACGCTCATGAGCATGATATCCACCAATTCTTGTCGGATGATCTCACGGATCTGCTCCCGATATTCGTCGAGAGTCCTGAACCGGGCCTCGCCAGCGTAATGTTCCGGACTGAGTCCGGGAGCCGATAGTCCAAAGGCCATGTCGGCATCCTTGGCATCGGCCAAGATGAAATCACGACAGTTTGAATCGTCGATGATTCTGGCCAGTTTCCGATTGAGTGTTTTCGTGGCCGGGGTCATGGAATTCCGTGAAATAGAGTCGTCATCAACCAGGACTGGGCCGCATGGCCCAACAGCGAGGCAGACAATTATAGCTTGCCCACGTACGAATTGCGGGCAGTTCCGCCATCGGGTGGTGCAGTCGTGCGGTGGCTCCACGGTGACCTCGTTACGAGCTTTTTACGGTAGTTTTTTCCACAAAACAGCCGATTGATTCACAACGGCCGGTCCGCGACAGTGTCTGCAAGTACTTACCAACAAAGGGTTTCGGTCCGTTGAACCGATCGACAGTGGCCCACGCGCCCAGATCCAACAATTGACCTGCGCCACGATTTGACTTCAGATAGGACATGGGGGAAACGCCACCCAAGTGACCGCTTTCGCTTCGATTTGGATAGGACAAGTCAAGCAACGGTCAACACCAGCAGCTGCCAATCCGCGGCTCGGCGGCGAGCTCCACCGACAGATCAGTCGTCGGCAGGCTGATTTGACCTTATCGATGCTGGCCTAAGGACACGTTGAACGAATGGCGAAGGACTCACTCCGCGTGTGCTGTCTCGTACCTCCCAAATCGAGAGGACGGTTGCGCGAATTGGTAACCGACTGCCGTGACGAAGGAGCCGTTGGTGTCGAATGGCACTTGGTGAATTCACCGGAGGACGTCATCAAATTACTCGGTGTGGAGCCGTTCGACGCGGTCTGTTGGGATCCAAAAGTGGCGGGGACGGACTGGAAGTCCAGTCTGGTTGGCAAGAGTGACGAGGTCTGTTGGATCGCTGCCGTCGACGAATACGACGATCGCCACGCCACGGAGCTATTGCAACTTCATGTCCAGAGCGTGATTGACCTGAAGATAGTGAGCTATGGCATGCTCGTTCGCGAAGTGAGTCATGCGATAACGCGAAGCCGCATGGCAACGGAAAACTCCCGCCAGAACCAATTCTCGATGGCACATCGGCCGCCTCCTAGTAACTCTGACGCCGGTACACTGGCGAGTGTTCTGCAATGCATCGCCGACGGTGTGGTGGTAGCCGATCGGGAGGGCGAATTCGTCGTATTTAATCCGGCCGCTGAAAAGCTGGTGGGCGCCAAACCAGCCGAACTGACACCGGACCAATGGTCACGCCAGTTCCACCTCTTCAAACCGGACAAGACGACCCTGTACCCCAGTGACCAGCTACCGCTGCGGCGCGCTATGCGAGGTGAAACCGTCTACGACGAGGAAATGTTTGTCCGCACCGAGCATTCACCCGAAGGCCGATATATCAGCGTGACCGCTGCTCCACTGGTAGACGGAAACAATACGCCCAGCGGCGGTGTGGTCGTTTTTCGAGACATCTCCAAGTACAAAAAGAATGAACAGGAGATACGACAATTCAACGCGGAGTTGGAAGAGCGAGTCGAGGAGCGGACCGAAGAACTCAAGGCAGCGATCCGAGAGTTAGAGACGTTTAACTATTCAGTCTCTCACGATTTGCGTTCACCGTTGCGGCATATCGACGGTTTGAGCCTCGAGCTCTTGGAGCTTTTGGACGACCGATTGTCGGAGCAGACGTTGGAAACAGTGCGGCGCATCCGCAAGGCCACCAAACGAATGGCGGGGTTGATTGACGCCATGCTGACGCTGGCGCGGACCGGCCGATCCGAAATGAATGTCGCGAAGGTGAATCTCAGCCGGCTCTCGCAATCCATCGCCGCCAGCCTCCAGTCCAAGGAACCGGCTCGTCACGTCGAAGTCGTGATCCAGCCGGATCTGGTCTGTTTCGGCGACCGGGATTTATTGGGAGTCGTCCTGGAGAACCTTTGGGGGAATGCCTGGAAATTCACCAAGTGGACCGAGAATCCTCGCGTCAAATTCGGGGCTGAGCAACGCGACCATAAACAGATATTCTATCTGAGGGACAACGGCAGCGGATTCGATCCGCAATTTTCCGAGAATCTCTTTCGCCCTTTCTACCGACTCCATACTGAAGATGAGATTCCGGGAACGGGCGTTGGATTGGCAACCGTGCAACGGATCGTTCGACGACATGGTGGGGAGGTTTGGGGAGAAAGCAAGGAGGAAGCAGGGGCTGCCTTTTATTTCACGCTATCTGGCAAGTGATACCGATTTTGATAAGGAGCCGATCGGCCAGTCTTCGGTGGCTGGAAAACTGATCGGCGCCCACCCGGTTAGAGAAATGTCGGCTTTAGGAGATACGATGCGCGAAAACCTAATGGTGCTCGTCGAGGACGAACAAGAAGATTGTCACCTCACCCAGCTGGCTCTCAAGAAGAGTGGAGTCGCCTGTGAGTTGGATGTGGTCCATGACGGGGCGGAACTACTGGACTATCTCTTTCGCAGTGGCCCTTACGCGGATCGCGATGCCGCGCGGGAACCCTGTGTTGTATTGTTGGATTTGAAGACACCAAGGCTGAACGGGCTCCAGTGTTTACAGGTCTTGCAACGCACGCGTGGAAATGACCGCAAGCTACTGCCGCCGATCGTGGTGCTCTCCTCGTCCGACCGAGACGAAGACATGTTCGAGGCCTATCGACTGGGTGCCAACGGATATGTGTGCAAGCCGGTTGATTTTGAAGAGTTCATCGAACTGATTGGACGAACGGCTCGATTCTGGGTGGACGTCAACCGGCCACCACCACGCTTGTCCCCAGTTTCCTAGTTCGACTGTTTGACTCATGACTCCGCCGGTCGCCTCGTGCGGTGGGTGAATAACGTAGCCGTCAACCTCGTTCACGCGTGGGCAAGCTGGCGGGAGTCTCCCACGCTGACTCGAACAGCCGAACGAGGCGCACCGTTCGAAGCAAGCGGTGTCATCTGTTGTCAGTCAGCTCATAGCTTACATGGACACTGACGCTCAACTCCTGTTCGCCGGCGGCGATCGGGACAGAATCGGACGCTTCCATGGCCATTGCCCGGCGCATCCGTGGCGGCGCGGGCGAACGGGATGCTTGCTCGCTGATCGTCAGCACTTTACCGACTCGGACATCGGCTGACTCAGCGTAAAGTTCCGCCCGCTCACGGGCATCTTCCACGGCGGCACGACGTGCCTGATTCATCAACCCTCCCGTGTCCGCGATGCCGAAACTGATTCCCGACACATCGTTGCTGCCGGCCGTAACCAGGGCATCCAAGATGTCGCCGAGTTTCTCCAACTCTCGAACGCGAACAGTGATCTGATTGGAGACATGGTAACCAACGATCTTGGGAACCGAACGCTGAAGGGGATCGCGTGGCGGCCGATCGTAATTGGGACGGACATTAAAGTTGGATGTTTGTATATCTTTTTTGGCAATCCCGGCTTTATCCAGTACGGACATGAGTCCCTGGACGACCCGGCTGTTCTCGCTGAGAGCTTGATTCGCGTCCGTCGCCTCTGACACGACGCCGGTGCGCACGGTCGCCATGTCCGGCGGCGCGGAAACCCTGCCCACACCGGTGACGCTGACAAAGCGTTCAGTCGGAGCCGCCCATACGCTGGAGGCAATCATGGTTGTCGTCAGAATGACCAGGTACATCCAAACTTGTTGATGCATCGAACTACTCCGCGGGGCTGTGAGAGATGGAATGCGTGGAAACAGGAACCGCGCTACGAAGCAAGAATAGTCCGACGGGGCGATCGCCGACAAGATTGGAAGGCGAAAAACAACGCCTGCCACCACACCGCTGGCGCCGTTACCGGCCCTGGGTATAGTGGAAGGCGTAGAGCATCGTGGACGATCGCCAATCGCTTTCTTTCTCGCCGAGCTGGGCAACTAATCACTTTTTCGCCCGGCCGGACACGTTCCGATGCCACTGGACAAATCGGCAATTCCCGCCCGTAGAAACGAGTTTGTAGGGGCGAGAGACACATCCACTCTCTTCAGCTTAATCAGAATACCGGGCCTGTCAACGAACTACTGAGCCAACGAACTACTGAGCCAACGAACTACTGAGCCAACGAACTACTGAGCCTGGGTCCCCGCGGGACTTTGTTTCCTTACGGAGATCCCCACAACGGACGTTGGTTCAAACCCGATTCGTCGCTCATCTGCCAGCATGATGGGACACGGACTTGACCGGTGATCGCGGGGCGGAGAGCCATCTCACCGAACTCAAAGAGGGCCGCTACTTCGACAGACTCGCTACGAATTCTTGAAACTCTCGGGTGACCTCGTCTGTGTTGGCGCCGAATATACGTTCGAATCCATCGTGGTGATGTATCAGATAGCAGTCGCCCAACATTCGAAACCGCTCGTGATAGTGAGGATGTTGTTCAAGAAAGTGGCAAAGTGCCCATGCTTTCCAGTAACCATGTTGAATGTCGCCGCGCGAAGCGGCATCCAATTCCGGCGATTCGCCAAGCAGCTCTATCCCGGTTGGCCCGCCCTCTTCGGCGGGTCGCCTCGACGTCGTCTGGATCGACTGAGACAACAAATCGGTGAAGTTGTTTTCTTTCACGATCTGGGCGACATTTAAAATTCGACAGCTAAGCAGATAGTCGGTCATTTGCGTCGGAAAGTCATCTTGCTTGTCGTCATGCAGGTAGGAACCGTATTGGGCCATGCCTTCGCGGTACCAGCATGGCCCGGTGGTGCCGAAGGTCTGAAGGCAGTAGGCATGAATGACCTCGTGCTCCACCACATCAAGATGGGTGGTGGCGTAAACGCGGGCCCGAATACGACGGGCACCCGTTCGCCGGAGTGGAACCGCGCGAGTCCCGCCTCCAATTCGGCGTAACAGATATACGGCCTCTCGATCAGGAAAGTCGTCCTCGCCAAACTTGTCCGGTTGGTCAATTACAAAACACTCAATCCTGCCCTTGAGCGGTCGGTTCCAATAATCGGCCGCCCGGTTGAGTGTCATCTGCATCCGTGTCAGTACGGCATCGGCGTGTTCGTTGGACAGGTCGGTGTGTAGCACGAAATCCCGGTTGGAGACGATCCGCATGATGGCTGGACATTCGGGAACGTCGCCGGCCCACGACAACGACGATTTGACACAAATTGCCAAGACGAAAATAGCTTTTTGTCCGCCATAACATCCTCGAGCGGCACGTCTAAACGGCCAGCGAATTGAATCTCTAACAGTGACTCCTTCACCTCGAACGAACTCATTTCGCATCCTATTGTCCTTCCTCATTGTTGCACGTCACCAATTCACTCTGGATATCCACGTCTGGCGTTGACCAGGCTCCTAGCCAGGTTCCGGGCCCGTTGCCATCTCACTCATCGGACGGACCGGGTTTCTTCGGATGGTCTTGATCGCCTCCACTCGGCTGGATCGCTTCCAACTGGAGCTGGTCGAAGTCGAGCTCACCGGTGCCTCCAAAGAGTCCGATTCCAACCACGCCTAGTTTGGCCCGCGGCGGGACGGAGATAGCCTTCTTGTGTTCTTCCCAATCGAACGACCCACTCCATGGTCCCAGTCGGCGTCGTCCAACGGGCGCCCGCGACGCGTTGTAGAATTCGACGATGATGGAAGGGGATTCATCCTTGTGTGTCCCGGATCGCAAGTCGGAGCCACGAACTTGGACCGAGAGCGAGATCGACCGTACGACCTTACCGTCCACACCGAACGACTGGATGGCATGCCCCAGTCGTCCAGGGGTTGTATTCTTCACGGCCAGGTACCGATGTCCCTCCGGAGCGTCATCAGAGTCGACAACACGACTCTGTCGCGCGTAGTACCAACCCAGCGGCAAACGACCGTCGTCGGTAATCTGTTCGAATCCCGTGTTGGACAGCCTCGGTCGGCTCTCGTCGATCTGAACGTTGCGTTCCGACTCGGCGGTCCCTGTCATGGGAACGAAGAAGGTCCCTTCCAAGGCCTCTCGGTGCAATTGGCCACCTTGCTTACGCATTAGGTAAAGTGTCTGCTGAAATCTCTCTCCCAGCGGAACGATAATCAGCCCCCCATCGACCAGCTGATCCACCAAGGGCTGGGGAACCTCTTCTGGAGAACAAGTGACGATAATCTTGTCGAAAGGCGCATGTTCCCGCCAACCGGCGTAGCCGTCACCAATTTTCGTGTGGACGTTTTCGTACTCCAGACGGTCGAGAGTCTTCCTGGCGCGAATCCCTAATGACTCCACAATTTCGATCGAATAGACGTCCGCGACCAATGGACTTAGGACAGCGGCTTGATAGCCACTTCCCGTGCCGATCTCCAATACGCGGTCGGTCGGTTGTGGTTGCAACTTCTCCGTCATGAATGCCACTACATAAGGTGGCGAAATGGTCTGCCCACCCCCAATTGGCAGAGCCATATCGTAGTATGACTTTTCTCGATGTACCTTTGGGACAAATTCGTGTCTTCGCGTGGTCCGAATGGAATCAATCACGCCTTGGTTCCTGATACCAGAAGGAACAATCACCGACTCGACCAAACGATCCCTGGCCTGCGCGTCCCGGTCCAGCTGCTGGCCCTGCCCAGCTTGAGAAGTACCTCCCCAGGCAGCCCATAAGATCAACGGGATGATGAGTGATGCCGACATAAGTCCGTGGAGCCACCTAATCCGCACCGGTACCATTCCCCGTTCGGCCAGGCGCAAAGACCGTGCAGTTCAGCAGGTTTCATACGAGGATGAACCGACGCAGCCCGGACTGCGACAAACGTGCCCGGGAATCGACTCACCGCTTCTCTGGCGGGACCCGAATCAGTTTCCTGTCCGGGCGTGCAAAAAGAAAACCACGTAAAGGCTTGAACCGATCGGCTTGCTTTCTGTTCCGTGGCTCCAGTCTAACTAACCGTCATAGGCTCCGCAACTCAAATGATCCAGAATATCAGGTCCTCGCGTGTTAGTGGCACCTCGTAGCGACCTGAGGGAGTCACACACTTTGACGAGCCTTATCCCCTCCTGAGCCGTCATGAATTGCCGTTGGGAAACTTTCTCACCAGGAAATCACCGTAAATTACACCTTTTCCTCTCGTGTACAATACAATTCGCCAGTTGACGAAGTGTCGCCAGTTGACGGAGTGGACCAGCGGTACCACTGACCGCGTTGATCGCCTCGAGAAAAACAGGTGGAGAGTGATTCACATGACCTATCAAGATGACGCAACCTGCCACGGTCCACGAACGGATTGGACCTGGCATAGGCTATCGACATGGCACCCATTTTGTGGGAAGCATTCGATACTTTACGCAATGTCAATCATGGCTTGGATCGGCCTAACGTCCATTATGCGTGCCGAGAACACGTCACGTGACGCGACCAAGGCAACATGGCAATTGGTTGATAATTCCGCGTCCAGTAGCCAGGTGATCGATATGAATGAACATGGCCAGTTCGTTGGTATCCGGGATGTACCCTTGGCTGGGATTGGTTTGCAGTCCGAGCCATTTGTCTTTGTCGATGGCCAAGCAAGGGCCGTTCCCACTCCTGCTGGATTTACCAATCTGATGCCCGAGGCAATCAGCAACAATCGATGCGTGGTGGGTTATGCCAGTCGGGTGATCAGTCACCCCGAAGGAAGCCTCCGCGGATTCGTGTATCGCGTCACCGAGGATGAAATCGTGGTTCTTCCGCCGCTCGATGGACATCACGGTTGCCACGCCGTTGACGTCAACGATGAAGGCACAATGGTCGTTGGCTACTCGACCGGACGTGATCCAGCCACCATGTTGCCATGTGTTTGGCACTGGAAGCAAGGTGAGTGGCGACCCAAGGCGTTGACAACACTGCACCAATTCAATCCTTTTCTGTTGACCAGCCGCGTGGTGATTAGCGGAGATGGCCAACGGATTGCGGCTTGCATCACCGTGGCCGAGAATCCGGAGTCCGCGAATCCCTACATCAGCCACCTTTATGAGTGGGCATGGACGGAGGACGGCCAGTGGCACATGCAACCTCGGGCTGAATTTGGCGTGCGGCTGGGAGCAATCAACAATCACGCGGTCATCGTGGGAAGTTGTCAACTGGATCGACAGCGAAGGGCCTTCGTCGCGGAACCTGATCGACCTTTGCGGATTCTTGACTTGCTTGAGGGTGATGTAAAAGCCGAGGCAATGGATGTGAACAATCATGGACAAGTCGTCGGCTATAGCGACGATCCACCAGGTCCGGAGGGCGGCCCCCAAGCCTTCACCTGGTCCGACGGCCATCTTGCACCCGTTGAATTCCCGCGGTCAACTGCCTTTAGCTGGGCGGCGGCCGTGAACGATTCCGGACAGATCGCTGGATTTGTGGAACGGACGGTTGAAGATAGCGAGACCGACAAGATCGTTTCCTTCGTCTTGTCTCTCCTTCCAGCCAACGCGGTGGCGCCCTGACCTGCCAAATCGGCGCGCATCCGCCGCAAAACAACCGTCACGAACCAATGCAATTTGGGCCAACTCAATAACGTTGACTTAGTTGGACACCCACGCCAAATACGGTGAAAGGTAGACCGGCTTGTTCTCCACCGTATGCGGGCCGGTCGGCGTATCGATGGCTCCGTCGGCTCCGGTGGGAATTTCGACACCCATTTCACCAGCGAAAACGTTGCGGGAGTCGTAAAAGAGAATCTACCTCAATGCCAACAACATGTCGCACACGTTTCCGCCGAAGACTGCCAGCGGATGTCAGGCCCACTTCAAGTCGATCCCCAAGCCAAGTCAAATCATGGACCGATGAGGCCTGAACGAAACATGACCTCATTACTCGTCGAACAATTCGTCCGTCTCTTTTTGGCGCAGCTGCTCGGTCGCCTCCAACTCGGTCGATTGAAAGTCAATCACGTGGCGTAGTTGATTGACCACGTCCACGAAACTCTCCCATTGCGACATGCGGCCGAGAATCTGACGCATCTTAGCGACGGTCATCTCTTGGAGTTCATTGGCCAGACTCAATCGGTCCGCCGATGGCTCGAGCGACGTGTTGATCTCCACCAACACAACACCCAGTTGCGATAATTCCCCTCGGTGCAGTTCACGCAACGGTGCGATGATAGTTTCGCTCATTAGATCCCATGCCTTTTGCGTTCCCAATCGGTTGTTTCTGAGCTCCTCCAGCGCTTGTTCGAGCTTGCCGGCCACCTGCCAAACCTGTCGGGCCATGACTTTCTGGACCCGCAAAACTGGCATCACATCACTGGGCTCCGCCACCGCTGCTAATGGAGTCGATTGCTCTTCCATCGACTTGATCACCTTCTCGAACCTGGTTCTTTGGGCTCGCTGTCTGACGAGAATCTCGTAGAACAATTCGTCGGACGTTACTACCTGGAAGGTCAGCCATCTGGACTGCCCAGTGCGGGCTCCCAGTGGAGAACGGTCGACAGCCGTCGCCCGCAGTTTGAGGCTGGTTGCCGGCACAACACCACGTCCCCGTAGATCGACCGCCTCCTTGGAACTCAGTTCGATCTGCCATGCATCCGTCGTCACTGCGGTGTCGTCGACTAACAACCATGACTCGTGGCTCGTCTGAGGTTCCCCTTTCTGGAGTTCCTCCGTCTGGAGTTCCTCCGTCTGGGGTTCTTCCGTCTGAGGTTCTTCCGTCTGGGGTTCTTCCGTCTGAGGTTCCTCCGTCTGGGGTTGCTGTATTTGCGGCTCGCCGGACGTTTCTCCTTCCGTCCCGGATGCTACATCGCCCCACATTGTCGTCTCCAACTCCATACTTAACTGTTCGATGCCCACGTCGTCGGTGGCTCGCAATTGGGTGGGGATTCTCGCTTCCGGTGTGATTCGGCGACCCACGCCGGTACTACGAAGGGTCACCCGAGGAGAATGGTCTTCACGAATACCGATCGTCAAGAAATAGGGTTTCGACTCCAGCGACGTTTCCTTGGAGGTCAAGCGGATTTCTAGCGAAAGCGGTTGATCGAGCTGCCAGGTCTGAGAGAATCGATTGGAGTCCAACGGCTGCATAAGGCCACTGGGACCGTCATTGGTCTCAAACTCCGCCGACGATAAAGGTTGCGAACTTTCCACGACCAATCGGATGCGCGAGCCGGTCAAGAACCCCAACTGGGAGTCGAGGTCTTCCGACGATAAAGGCTCTTCGACATCGCTACCCGGTTGCTGGACATGCAGCACAATCCGCTGGACCTGAGGCCGGTCAACTGGCACTAACCGAACAGGTCCCAACCAATCATCATTTGCCTCCAACCAAAAACTCCGCGGACTGGTGACCGCCAGGAATTCGTAGCGAAACCGACCTTCTCCGACTTGGGTCAGGTTTCCGCGCCGCACCTTTCCGGATTCGGTCTTAGAAGTCACACTGACTCGCTCTGGATCGCGACTGAGCGGTAGTCGGGTCGGTCCGCCGACTACGAATGGCTCGCCGCGGCCAACGAGCTGCCAGTATTTGCCATGCGATTGCAGCTCCGGTCGCGAGTGGACATCGACCACGATCGATTCACCACGTGGCACCAGAAAATGGTCCGACTCGTCGAGCTTCTCGATTTGCAAGTACGTGTGCTGGGGCCAGCGAATGTCCGACCCACCCAGCCACCGCTGGGCCCACACGTCACACCAAAGAGGCCAGGCCAAATACATCCACAGTGGATACAACAACGCACCCACGAGCCCCGTGATGACCCAAACTCGCTTCTGGCGGTCCACAAACCCGCGCCAATCCACTCTCTTCAAAGGCTCGGCGTTCTCACACACGGCAGCGTGAACCAGAGCTGGAGACGCCTGATCCGCGCCCACCAACAGTTCAGGCAGCTGCAACACATTGGCGATTTGTTGGCCCATCTCCGCCCTGCGTCGGTCCAAAAGCTCCGCCAGTTCCAGATCGTCCAAACGATGCATCAGTGGACGAATCAGGTACCGATAAACGGACCCACCGAAGATGGCCACCATGATCACCAGTAACAACAGCCGCGTCGGCGAGTCCACTCGCAAAAACCAATCCACGTAGAAGCTGATCGCCACCAGCGCTAGACCACACTTACCGACCGCCAGCAGTCCAGCCAACATTTGGGCGACACGTATTTGTCCTCGCAGCCGCGACAACTCACCGCGCACGGACTGCCGCGCTGGCAAGAGCCCGTCAACGAGTATCGTCTTGGCTGGTATGGTGCTCATGTTGTCTTCAGAAGATGTTTACAATTAGGCCATTCGATACAGTTTTCGCAAAACCCACTCCCCGCTTAGGAGCAGCACAATCGCCGCACACAACAGGGGCGCATCCCTGAGCTCGTCTCGATACTGCAAGACGCGCTCGACCCGTTTGGTAGTGATGTGTGACGGTAGCTGTCGATAATCGGCCAACGTCACCATCTCCCCACCGGAGGCCCGCGTAATATCCTCCAAGAGGCCACGGTCCAAAGTGGGGTTATCCATCTCTCGCACCGGTGGCTCCACGCGAAAATCCAACGTCGCTGGCCGGACACCCGCCTCGTCCGCACCCGACAGCTCGGGCAGGACTCGCAATTGATAGGCACCCGACTGTTCGGCCAGGAAACTGGCTTCCACGACCTCGGGATCCATGGCAGATGGTGCCAATTCCACTGACATTTTCTGGCCATCGGGCAGCTCTATTTCACCAGCAAGCTGGAGCAGATCGCCAGATAACTCGTCGTCATCCGCCTGTCGGGATTGCAAAATCACGCGGTCACCAACCCGGTAAACACTCTTGTCCGTTGCCAACACAAACGGATACCGGCCACCCAGTGCTTTGCTCCGACCGACGCGGTCAATCAATCGCGCCCAAAAACCGTCAAAGTGCGACTCATGGAGATAACGCCAGCGATAGGTGCTATCGAAGCCAATGAAAACCGACCAACCTGGACCGTAGCGGTGATGGGCCATCAAGACATGTCGGCCGAAGGAGTTGCTCATGCGAGGATCTCCATGATGGGCCAAGACCGTGGCGCCCGGTTTGGCTCGCGATACTGGAAAATGCCAGTACATTCCGGGGAGACTGGCCAGCGTCTCACGGTTCTTGGCCTCTGTCGCGGCAAAACGAAAAATGGGGTCCAGGTCTCCTTCGCGTGTGAGCTCCAAGTTCCACAGCTTCTGAGAGCTGAGCCGAACTTCGGCCTGCGAACCATACAACCCAGGATCCACCGCGACTGGGAGCATGGTCAGCCAAGACCGGTCGATCCCCGGACCACCCGATCTCGGTCTGAATAATTCCCGCGTATTGTGTTCGCCAGCGACATAGACGAGCCCACCTCCGGCGCGACCGACAAATCGTTGGAGCCATTCCGGCCACTCTGGACCCAACCGCTGCATGTCCGGGTCAAACAGAATCAATGCGTCGTAGTGGTCCAGCTCGTCGAACGTTGCCGGAAGGCGCCGCAATGGTCGATGTCCCATGTGCTCATAGTTTTCGTCGGCGGCCTGCAACCACGAAGCAAATTCCAAACCCGCGTCACGGAGCAAGGCGTTTCGCAGAAATTGCACCTCTGGAGATCCGTATGCCGCCACCAATAGGACGCGTAGTCGTTGGCGGATCACTCGAATCGTCGCTAAGGCGGAGTTGTCCGATTCACGAAAGTCACTGGCAAGGTCCTCCAATCGGGCGCGCACCTCCAATTTTCCAGGCGTCGCCGGTGTCAGTCCATAAGTGCGTCGCAACAATACAGAGTCGGCACCCAACAAGACCTCTTCGCGCGCCAACTCCTCCCACTCACCGCCGCTGGGTCGCGTCTCTAAAATCACCGCCGCGGGGGTGTCCTGGAGATTCTCCGCTTCGATCACGACTGAGATTTCAGTGGGATCCCTCACGAAGACGACCGGATTCGTCTCAACGCCCACGATCCTGGCATTGCCCGGTTTTTCTTCGCTTCCCACCGCCAATGCATAGATCGGGATCGACAGTTTTCCAGCCTGCACGGCAACCTTGCGAGGTTCGCGGCCGGAGGTCGATTGGCCGTCGGTCGCGACGACGATACCCGCCACTGGCTGGGCTCGGTGCATCGCCAGGGCCGACAAAATCGCGCTCCCCAAGGCAGTCTCGCCGCCATCCGCGACAACACTCGAAAACGACTCTTCCTTGAGCGGCTCCACGGCCGAGGCAAAACCGTACAGAACCAAGTCTCGCCCGTCCGACAACGGGTCCATTAACTGCTCCAGCGCATTTCGTGCGACGTCAATTCGTGCCGCCTGACGCAGCTCCGCGGCTGACGAAGTGCCACTCGCGTCCAGGAATCCCAACTGTTCCGCGAGTTGACTTGCCTCGGCGTCGTCCGGGTACGTGTCAGAAAGATCCATGCTCTGGGATTGATCTATAAGAACAATCAACTTAGAGGGAAGGCTCTCGGTCACGGTAATAACCAACACGCACTCCAACAGCATCAACAACACGGTCGCCAAAACGGCCAGTCGCATGGCGGAAAAAATCGCTCGCAACCAGGGCGCAAGGGTCCGACCGTCGCGGCGATACAGGATCCAGATCCCGATGACAGCGGCCGCGATCATTGCCACGACCACGGACCCTTGGGCATGGATTGGAACTCACATCCCCAATTCTCTTCGCGGGCCCAATCCGGAGTGGGCTTGAGGCCAATCAGCCATCGCAGCGCGTTTGTCATACGATTGCTTCCCGACTACTGGCTGCGCCCAACCCACGTGGCAAAACAAGATTCAATCACTAACAGCCCCATCAGTCCGCAGGCAACCTGTCTCCATATCTCACGCCCTCGCGTCTCCACAATCGCGTTGTCGTCGTCGGTCGCCGCAATCACCTCGATCTCCAGCGGGCTCCATTTGCCTGCCAACAGGTCGCCATCGATCCGCGACAACTCGCTCTCTCGCACATCGGGATTCGCCGCATACCAATCTTCCTGGATTCCTGAGCGTCCAGCGTCCCAGGTAAGTCGATACAACCCGGGTTGCCGTGTATCGCTCACGGCCAACGCCCTGCCCTGCTCCATCGCCTCGTCCATCGCCGCCTCGTCCGTCGCCGCCTCGTCCATCGCCGCATCGTCCGTCGCCGCCGATTGTCCGATGGCGGTTTGGCTCGCGAGCTTCTCGGTCAAATTGACGACCGTGAGCGGCAAGGGCCGGTCCCCACCCGGCGGCTCGACCATGGGGCTACCGACGGATTGCTCACGTTCGACGGCATGTTGAATGGGCTGCCCAGCGGTCACGACATGATTTTCGCCCGCCACCCGCGCGATCGCCTTGGCGGCCTCCCGCACCGTCAACACATAACTGGGTTGAATCGGCCAATTGCCCCACGCCTTGTCCGCGGTGATGGTCCACATCAGCACCCGGCCGTCTCCGTATCGTTTTTCGATGGCCGCCGGCATCGACGACGCGTGATTCCATCGCGCCAGGACACGAACTCCGCCCATCTCCTCCGCCACGAGGCGTGTCTCAAAACAGTGGTGGGCGGGAATCCGCTCCAAAACGGACTCGTTGAGCTGGGCCAATGCGGCCAATGACGAATCACTCACATCTTCAAGCACTAACCCCTGCGCTGGTTCGTCTCCCACAATCTCCAGCTGTGCGGGCAATGGACCATTGCCATCGGCATGCAACAGGCGGTTATAATTGTCTGGATCCACCTGCTCCCCCAAGAAGATCATCAGGCCGGTTCCGGCCGCGACCACGTCCGAGAGACGCCTGGCGTGATCTGGCGTGAGTCACGTCACGTTCGTCAAGGCGATCAAGTCGGCATCCGACGCCAAGACAGTATCCCACTCGGTATCCGTGGCGATGCCGATGTGAAATCCGTCCCCTTGGCCGAAACCCGTTGATAGCGCAAGTGCCAGAAAATCGGCCTCGCCTCCCAAGGGGTCCGCCGAGGGCTCGCCGTCGACAAGAACCACGTTCATTCGTTCTTTAGCGTGGACGATCAACCAACGTTGATTGTCTCCGTCCATCGCATCGTCCGGAAGTTTCAGGGAAAGGCGATGGTCGCCAGCCTCCCCCAGCGTGACGTACAACGGAACCCGCGTAACGTCGCCCGGTGGCAAGACGGGGAGCCGAACCGTACTGGCCTTACCGTCGACGATCAGCTCGGCATCGGTCTCGCCAATCTCCTGCCCCGTGGTGTTGTGCACGTGGGCCTCGATTCGGGTCGGAGTGTTGACTAACGTCAAACGATCGACCAGTTTAAAATCCTCCAGCGTCACATTGAAGGAATCTCGACTGCCGACATCCATGATGCGGACGTTCACATTCTGCCCTGTCCATCCGCTGGCCAAATCGGCCAGCTCATCCGACCATCCCACTCCGCGCAGATCCGTTATGAGTGTGACTTCGCGAAGCGGATAAACGCCGGACGAAACCAATCCATCGAGAGCTTGGAGCGTCGACAACCAGGAGACGAAAACTCCCGTCGGCTCAATGCCGTCGATGAGTAGCCGGACCTCTTCCGACGACACACGCACTACCTCCCGCAACAATGGCTGCTCCGGTTTGGAGGCGAGCACCAACGACAATCTGTCTTTCGGTCCAAACGACTCAAACAACGAACTGGCGAGCGTCTTGGCGCGATCCAAAGCCGAACGACCGTCGACGATATAACCCATGCTGAGAGAATCATCGAGGATCACCAGCTGGCTGCCTCGCAGGCTGCCACCGAGCCACGAGCCCCAGCCATGAGCGTGCATCAATGGCCGCGCGAGTGCCAGAAACAACATGGCAATGACCGCCATGCGCAACAATAGCAGTAACAGCTGCTCTAAACGAATCCGTCGGCGATGGCGTTCAATGGCTAATTTCAAATAACGCATCGGAGCCCATTCGACGCGACGAAAACGCCGACGGAACAACAGATGGATGATGACCGGGATGCTCACCAGCGCCAGTCCCCAAAGCCACGGCGCGCCTAGAAACGAGAGTGCACTCATTTTCTACCTGGCCCTCGAATCGCGGCGACCCCGCAAGTGCAGATACTGACTCAATGCGTCACCAAGGTCCTGGTCGGTACGCATCAACACGTGGTCGATCCGCAAGCGACCACAGGTGTCGCGAACTTCGGCGAGGAAAACTTCCATGGCTTGGATATAAGCGCGCCGAAAGGTAGCTGGGTCGGCGAATAACTCCTCGGTCCCCTCGATATCCTTGAACTGGACGAAATCTTGAAACGGCAACTCAAGTTCGTCCGGATCCAGGACCTGAAAGATGAGCGTCTCATGGCCACGGTGTTCAAAACGCGAGAGACCATCGAATAGTGATTCCAAGTCGGTCAACAGGTCGGACACGATCACGACCAACCGGCGTCGCTCAAGTTGATCACAGAGTGTCGCCAACACCTCGCCCAAATCCGTTTCACCGTCGGGCCTGGCCGCCTCCAGGGCCGCCAAGATCCGCACCAATTGGGCATGCGTGGCGGCCGGACGCAGATGCGTATGGTGCCGCTTGTCGAAGAGAGCCAGGCCCGCTGGGTCCCGTTGTTCAATCAGGAGATTGGCCAACGAAGCGACGAGCGTGGCGGCATAATTGAACTTGTTCAACGGACCATTTCCGTATCGCATTGAGGCGCTGGTGTCCAACATCAGCGTGGCCCGCAGATTGCTTTCCTCTTCAAACTGCTTGATGTAGTAACGATCGCTGCGTCCCAGCGCCCGCCAATCCAAACGGCGGAGATCGTCGCCAGGAGAGTATTCTCGATAGTCGGCGAATTCCACGTTGAACCCGCGGAACGGACTGCGGTGCAACCCCGAGATGGTCCCTTCGACCACTCGGCGCGCGCGAAGACTCAGGCTGGCGATCTTCGCCAGTACCTCAGGATCGGAGTACCTGTGCGACTTGCTCATCGGCCTCGTCTATACCAGCGCGAACGGGAATCTTGTCCAACAACGCTTCGATGATCGAATCGGGCGATTGGCCGTCGGCCTGCGCCGCATAGGTCGTAACCAATCGATGGCGCAAAACCGGTGGGGCAACTTCGCGGATGTCCTCGATGGATACATGGGTCCGTCCAGCCAACGCGGCCTTTGCCTTGGCGGCCATGATCAACGCCTGGCCCGCACGGGGCCCGGCTCCCCATGCCACCCATTTTGGGACGAAGTCTGGTTGACCTGGCTCGTCTTGACGCGTGGCTCGAACTAACGCCATGGCGTAGTCGATATAATGATCGGAAACCGGAATCCGTCTTACCAACTCCTGCAACGCCGGAATATCGCTGCCCTCCAACACCGTTTTGGTTTCCGTGGATACGATCCCCGTGGTCTGACGATAGATCCGTCGCTCTTCATCCGGCGTCGGGTATCCGACGTTGACCTTGAAGAGAAAACGATCCAACTGGGCCTCGGGCAACGGGTAGGTCCCTTCCTGCTCGATGGGGTTTTGTGTCGCCAGCACGAAAAACGGATCGGGAAGCGCCTGTCGACGACCGCCGGCCGTCACTTGCCGCTCCTGCATTGACTCTAGTAGAGCGGCCTGCGTCTTGGGTGGCGTTCGATTGATCTCGTCGGCCAGTACAACATTGGCGAAGACCAGACCGCGGACGAAGCACAGTTCGCGGGTGCCCGTGGAACGATCTTCCTGGAGAACTTCAGTCCCGGTGATGTCACTGGGCATCAAGTCCGGAGTGAACTGAATACGACTAAACTGCAGCGACAAGCACTCAGCCAACGTGCTGATCATGAGCGTCTTGGCCAACCCAGGCACGCCCTCCAAGATGCAATGCCCGCGGGCAAAGATCGCCATCATCAACTGATCCAGTACCTCGTGCTGGCCCACAATCGTCTGGGAAATCTGGGCGCGTAACGCTTCGTGGGCGTGGTGCAGCCGATCCAGGTTGGCGAGGTCTGGTTCTTGGGTTGGATCACTCATCGTTTTCCTCATTCATCGTTGGAAGACTGGCAGATACTTGTAGGGCAATTGCAGAATAATAAGAGCGATGGACGTCCCGTAGGTTTTTCCCAGATAGTTTCCACCCCAGGAACCGTCCGCATCGTCTTGTTGGTCCAGCAAATGATCTCGCGTCTCGGGAAAATACTCATCCCACAATTCGTCACCGGCCATGTAGAACCCTTGGGAAGCGTAGAGGTGACAGTAGAAGTCGTGACCGCTTCCTTTTCGAAAGTCTTTGGTGGCCCGAAACTGGGCGGTGACGTAATCAAGGCATCGTTCGGCAATCGGGGCGTCGTATTCACCGGCGTTGTAAAGTGTCGCCACCGCGGCGGCCGATATCGCCAGTCTGGCTCCGCCGCCCGACCAGAGCGAGTAGCGGATGCCACCTTCGGGTGTACTGCATCGCTCGATATAGCGGACTGCGTTTTCGATCGTCCCGTTAGGCACCACGAATCCTGTGTTGTGGGCCGCGCGAAGCGCCTGGACCTGGGTGACCGTCACCGAACCTTCGTCGCCACTGCCTGGAATGTACGTCCATCCCCCCGCCGGACTCTGACTGGTCGACGTCAACTCAATCCCTTTGCGGATCGCTTCGGCAGTCCCCCGAAGTTCTAACCGGAAATGAACGGAAGTCCTTGCCTGGCCAGGACTTCCGTTCATTTGTAAATTGATTTTGTAGTCATGTAAATTATAATATTCCCTTTATTAAAAGGTTAGTTCTGTATTATGTAGACATGTACGTGGCCAAGATTCCCAACCGCAATTCTCCGCCCACCTATTTGCTGCGTGAAAGTTATCGCGAAAACGGCCGCGTCAAGAACCGCACTGTGGCCA
>Ga0310121_10000528_pt1 | contig 41855 bp, 42 predicted proteins | sample CB27_Tmax_986_MG_FD_203504 | JGI IMG/M metagenome (GOLD analysis project Ga0310121, IMG submission 203504) | Marine microbial communities from Western Arctic Ocean, Canada - CB27_Tmax_986 | ecosystem: Environmental > Aquatic > Marine > Oceanic | place: Canada: Western Arctic Ocean | collected...
ACTACAATAGCTAAGGCATCTGTTTTTTCTGTTATTCCAACAGCAGCTCTATGTCTTAATCCAAATCTTGAAGGAATAGAACTAGATTCAGAAACGGGAAGAACAACTCTTGTTGCAATTATATAATTTGATCTAATTAAAACAGCACCATCATGTAATGGATTGTTTTTAAAAAAAATTGTTTCTAATATTTGAGGAGATAATCTTATGTTTACATTATTTCCAGCTGTAATTAAAAAATCTAAATTATTTCCTCTTTCAATAATGATTATTGCACCAGTCTTTTTTTTAGACATAGTTTCACATTCTTTAAGGAATAACTTTGAATCAAATTTTAAACTTTCATTGTTTTGATTCAAAAATTTAAAATATTTTACAACATTTCTTCGAGTAGCAAAATTTGTTGATCCTATTAATAAAAGAAATTTTCTTATTTCTTGTTGAAAAACTACGATTAAGGCAAAAAAACCAACGCTAATAAAATTTCCTAAAATATTACTTAATACATCCATATTAAGTAAATCAGTAATTTTCCAGATTATATAAATAATAATAATTCCAATCAGAATATTTATTGCAACAGTCCCTCTTACAAGTTTATATAAGTAAAATAATAGAACTGCTACAAGAACTATATCTATAATATCAGTAAATGAAAATTGGAAGTATTCTAGTGATTTCAGGATAATAATTTTTATAAAATTAAAAAACTAATGCAAATATTCCCATAATGAGACACATTCTTTTGCTTCTTTTACATCATGAACTCTTAGTATATTAGTCCCTTTTGTTAAGCCAAATGTGTTTAAAATAGAAGTTCCATTTAATGCTTCTTCTGGACCTTCACCAATTAATTGATAAATCATAGATTTTCTTGAAATGCCAATTAAAATTGGACAATTAATTACTTTGAATAATTTTAGTGATTTTATAATCTGGTAATTGTGTTTTAAAGATTTTCCAAAACCAAAACCAGGATCAATTATTATATCTTTTATTCCATAATTATGTGCAATTCGTGTTTGTTTTGAAAAAAAATTTAAAATTTCAATTACAACGTTATTATAAATAGGGTCATTTTGCATTTTATTTGGATTTCCTTTCATATGCATCATTATATATGGAGCTTTATATTTAGAAATTATATGAAACATATTATTGTCAAAATTACCTCCTGAGATATCGTTAATTATACTTGCGCCAATTTCTAAAGATCTTTCTGCTATTTCACTTTGAAATGTATCAATTGAAAAGAATGTTTCTGGAAATTTTTTGATTAAAGCCTCAAGTATTGGAAATAAAATTTTTTTTTCATTTTCAACAGTTATTGGTTTACTTTTAGGTTTACTCGTTGAAGCACCAATATCAATAAAAGTAGCTCCTTCATTTAACATTTTTTCAGTTTGAATTAAAGCTTGGTCTTTTGAGCTATATTTACCGCCATCATAAAAAGAATTATTATTAATATTTAAAATTCCCATTATTTTTGGTATAGACAAGTCGACTAGTTTACCTTTAATATTTATTGACAAATTTTTCAGTTTTTTAAAATATTTTAGATTAAAAAAATAGAACTTTAAAAATATAAACGAAATTTAAGCAAAATTAATATTTAATGGTATCAACTCAAACTCAGTATTGGAATATTATTTCGAGGTCTAGATTATTATTTGAGAAGAAAATGCAGGATTATGGCTCTGCATGGAGGATACTTCGTATGTCTTCTTTAACAGATCAAATTTTTATTAAGGCTCAAAGAATTCGAGAACTTCAAACAAATAATGATCAAAAGGTTAAAGAAGGGGATGATTCTGAATTTGTTGGAATTATAAATTATTCTATTATGGCTCTTATACAGTTTGAAAAAGGAATAGTTGAACAACCCGATATTGATGTTTCAGAAGCGTTAGAGTTATATGATTTAAAAATCCAATTAACTTACAAATTAATGTTAGCAAAAAATCATGATTATGGAGAAGCATGGAGAGAAATGCGTATAAGTTCATTAACTGATTTAATTTTGCAAAAATTATTGAGAGTTAAACAAATTGAAGATAACAAAGGAAAAACAGTTGTTAGTGAGGGTATTGAAGCAAATTATCAGGATATTATAAATTATGCTGTATTTGCTCTAATTTTAATGGTTGAATGATTAATTTTTTAATTAAAAAGATTATTAATATAATTTTAGCACTTTCATCTATTTTGATAGCAACGTTTTTAGGAATTTTATTTGGTATTGTTTCAGCTTTAAATAAAAAAACCATTACAGACAAACTATTGCAGTTTATTTGTACTCTTGGAATGAGCATTCCTTCATTTTTTAGTGCAATTATTTTTTCATGGTTTTTTGAATTTATTTTGACAGATTATACAAATTTAAATATGACTGGAAGTTTATATGAACTTGATGATTATGGTGAGTCAAATAAATTAATGTTTAAAAATCTTATTTTACCTGCTTTTGTTTTAGGGATAAGACCTCTTTCGGTTATAATTCAACTAATGAGAACTAGTTTAATAGATGTTTTAAGTCATGAATATATAAGAACAGCTAAAGCAAAAGGGCTTTCTATGTTTAAGATTATATACAATCATTGTTTAAGAAACTCTTTAAATCCCGTTATAATTGTTCTTTCAGGATGGTTTGCGTCATTTTTAGCTGGATCAATTTTTGTTGAATATATTTTTGGTTGGAAAGGTTTAGGTAAAGAACTTATTTTTGCTTTAAATCATATGGATATTCCTGTAATTATAGGATCTACTTTTATTATTGCATTTCTTTTCATAATTATTAATATTTTAGTTGATATTACGCATTCCTATCTGGACCCTAGAATAAAATATTTTTAAGATGAGAAATAAAATTGTTGCTGGAAATTGGAAAATGAATAATGATGCTAACCAAACGGAGGTTTTTTTAAATAATCTTATAAAGCAAAGTTTTAATAATAATGTAAAAGTTATGGTTTCTCCATCATTTACTAATCTTCAGAAAAGTGTGATAATATTATTAGATTCTGAAATTGAAGCTATAGCTCAAAACATGAATGAATCAGAAAAAGGGGCCTATACAGGAGAAATTTCACCATCAATGTTAAAAAGTGTTGGTGTAAATAGAGTGATTTTAGGACATTCTGAAAGAAAAGCTCATTATAATGAAAATGATCAAATTTTAAATAAAAAAATTAAAAATGCATTGAAGAATAAAATTGGTATAATATTTTGTTTTGGTGAAGAAATTAATAACAGAAATTCAAAAAAAGAGTTTAAGGTTGTAGAATCTCAACTTTCAAATACATTATTAAATATTCATGAATCTGATTGGAATAATATTATTTTAGCTTATGAACCAGTTTGGGCTATTGGGACTGGAGAAAATGCAACTGCTAAACAAGCTCAAGAGATGCATTCTTTTGTAAGAAATTGGATAAAAATAAATTATGATAAAAAAATTTCAGAGATGGTTCCAATCATTTATGGAGGTAGTGTAAAACCAAATAATGCATTAGAAATTTTTTCTCAGCCTGATGTTGATGGTGGGTTAATTGGAGGAGCTTCTCTTAAAATAGATGATTTTGTAGAAATTATAAATTCTTTTTAAAATAATTTTCAATTATATATTTATTGTTATAAGGTTTATAATCTAATGCATTTTTGTAAAAAAAGTTTAATAAATTTAATTTAAGTTTTCTGTTTAAAAATGCATTGGGGATTATCGTCCAAATTTGTTAAAGAATGAGCAAAAAAGAAAAGTTAAATCCTGGACTTGATGAAGAAGTATTAACTGAATCTATTGAAAAGCATCAAATTATTTTATATAACGACGACGTTAATACATTTCAACATGTAATAGAAACTTTAGTTAAAGTTTGCAAACATACATATCAACAAGCAGAACAATGTGCTTATATTGTCCATTTTTCTGGAAAATGCGTAGTTAAAACAGGAGCTTTGGAAAAACTGATTCCAATTTGTACTACTTTATTAGAATCTGGATTATCTGCTGAAATTTATTAATAATTTTATTATTATAGTTTTTAATAAATTTTGAGATATTTGTTAATAATTAGATATGGTCAAAAAGTTTTTTTTAATTTCGTTTTTGTTTTTTTTAAATAATTTAAATTCTCAAGAAATTATGGATAATTCAATTCATCAGTTTATAGTTAAAGATATTAATGGAAATAATTTTAATTTTTCAAATTTAAAAGGAAAAAAGATTATGATAGTAAATACAGCTTCTAAATGCGGATTAACTCCACAGTATAAAAAACTACAATCTTTATTTAAGAAATATGATGACCAGAACTTCATTATTATTGGATTTCCATCAAATAATTTTCTTTATCAAGAACCGGGAACTAATGAAGATATTGAAGAATTTTGTAAAGTTAATTATGGTGTAACTTTTCCTATGATGAGTAAAATTTCTGTTATAGGAAAAGATCAACATCCTCTCTATGAATTTTTAACTAAAAAAAAAAAAAATGACGTTTTAGATTCAAAAGTGACATGGAACTTTCAAAAATATTTAATAGATGAGGATGGAAAATTAAATAAAGTCATTAATCCAAGAGTTCAGCCAGATGATAAATCAATAATTGATTGGATTTTGAATTAATTATTTTTGGATGAAATAATGGAGAAAAAAGATTTTAAAACTTTATGTGTTCATGAAGGAGAGGTAAGAGATACTCAATTTAAAGGAGCTATATCCCCTTTATATATGTCAACATCCTATGCTTTTAATGATGTTGATATTAAACAATATCCTAGATATTTTAATACGCCAAATCAAAGAGGATTAATAAAGAAAATTTCTGCACTTGAAGGAGCTGAAACAGGTTTAATTTTTAGTTCTGGTATGGCTGCAATAAGCACAGCATTGCTTTCAAATTTAAATTCAGGGGACCATTTAATAATCCAAGGGGATTTATATGGAGGAACAAGAAATTTTGTTAAAAAAGAATTTCCAAAATATAATATTGAGTTTAGTTTTACTAAAGATTTAAAAATCCCTGCTTTTGAAGAAGAAATAAAAAAGAATACTAAAGGCATTTTTATTGAAACTCCAAGTAATCCTTTACTTAAAATATTGAATTTAAAAGAAATAGGTTTGCTAGCAAGATCGAATAATTTATGGACAATGATAGATAATACATTTGCAAGTCCTGTTAATCAGAATCCTATCTTATTTGGAATAGATGTGATAATTCATAGTGCAACAAAATATTTAGGAGGACATAGTGATATTTGTGCAGGAGTGGTTGTTAGTAGAAAAAAAATGATTGATAAGATTTTTCAGTCGGCTAAGAATCTAGGTGGTAATTTAAGTGATTATACTGTATGGCTTCTCGAAAGGAGTATGAAAACTTTATATTTAAGAGTTAATGCTCAAAATAATAATGCTTTAAAATTAGCTGAATTTTTGAGTTCTCAGGATTGGATAAATAAAGTTTATTATCCAGGATTAAATTATCATCCTGATTACGAAATAGCAAAAATTCAAATGAGGGGTTTTGGAGGTATGTTAACTTTTGATCTTATAAAGGACTTGCAGGTTAAATTTTTTTTAAATTCATTAAAAGTTATAAAACCCTCAATGAGTTTAGCTGGTGTAGAAAGCACCATTTTGAGTCCTAAACTGACATCTCATGCTTTGCTTTCAGATAAGGAAAGAGAGGAGCAAGGAATTAATGATCAAATGATTCGTTTTTCAACTGGAATAGAATCTTTTGAAGATTTAAAAAATGATTTATTACAAGCTATAAAAAAGAGCAAATGAAATATGATATACTAGCTTTTGGCGCTCATCCAGATGATGTAGAATTAGGTTGTGGGGGAACAATTGCTAAATCTTTGAGTCAAAAAAAGAAAGTAGCCGTTATTGATCTTACAAGAGGAGAACTTGCAACTAGAGGGAATGTTAAAATAAGAAATCAAGAATCTTCTATGGCTAGTAAAACTTTAGGGATTAATTTACGTGAAAATCTTGGTTTTAAAGATGGATTTTTTAAGAATGATAAAAAACATCAATTGATAGTTATTTCTAAAATTAGAGCGTATAAACCCGATATTGTTTTGTGTAATTCTTATAATGACAGACATATTGATCATGGAAAGGGGAGCAGTTTAGTTAGTGATGCATGTTTTTTAAGTGGTCTTGAGAAAATTGAAACGTCTAATTTAAAAAATAAAAAGCAAAAGGTTTGGCGTCCAAAAGTTGTCCTTGAATATATTCAATGGAATGAAATAAAACCAGATTTCATTTTTGACATAAGTGGTTACTTGAAAATTAAATTAGAAGCAGTGAAAGCTTATTCAAGCCAGTTGTTTAATCCAGATAGCTCTGAATCTGAAACACCTATAAGTTCCTTAAATTTTATTAAAAGCGTATCTTATAGAGCAAAAAACATGGGAAGATTAATTAATTGTGAAGCTGGAGAAGGGTTTAATTCAAGACAAATTTTATCAATAAAAGATCTTAATTCTTTTCTTACTTAATTCTATTTAATTAATTTATTTTCTTTTCAAGACTTGTTTGTGCTGTTTAAAAAATAAATTAAATTTGCTACCCTTCATGGTGGTTGTAGCTCAGTTGGTTAGAGCGCCTGGTTGTGGTCCAGGAGGTCGGCGGTTCGAGACCGCTCTTCCACCCATTAAAATTAGGGCTTCGCGAAAGCGGAGCCTTTTTTGGTAACAAAATTGGTAACATCTTTTTCTATTTTTTAAGCTTTTCATGCCTTAATTCGTATCGTAATTGATAGAATTCATTAGCTGTAATTTGCTTGTTTTTATAGTAAAACTTTAATTTTCCGTTAATTACTTTTTGTTTGATCATTTGATATGTGTTTAGTTATAGTATTATTTTCTATTTCGAAGTAATCTACACCAGTATCAGTTTGACACCATGCATCTTTAAATCCGAATTCGTATGAACCCTTTATTATTTTTTACAAAGGTTTCTTCGTATTCTTTACGCTTATTAAAATTGTATGGTTTTCTATTGTCCTGCATCCACTATCTTGTCAAGTTTTCCATTTATATAATAATATATCTTCCCATCAATTTTAGCATCAGAAAGAAGCCCAAAGGGATCACTCCTTGCAACTATTGCACTTTTGTGAGATGTATAATAACCATCTAAAATAGAAGCTTTAAGCCAGTCCTTTACTTGTTGAGTGTAGCTTGATTCTTTCATTTACTAAATTGTTTACTTCTAATTCGTCTTGATCAATTAACCATTCCAAGTCTTTTGAAATTTTAATATCATTTTCTTGTTTAATGCTTTCAAGTTTTGGCATTACAAATGGTTGGATAGCTTTTAAGTATGCTATTTTTTGTGTAGGACTTAATAAATCAAGATCAATAGTATCTATTAAATCATTGCAAAGCATTTCAATTTTTCTTTTAACCTTTTCTGTTATTTGCTTTTTCATATAATAGTATTTCTAAATTATCTGGATTTTTAACTAACATTTTTACTAATAAATTAAGAACCAATTGCGGATTTGTTTTTAACCTTAACAATATTCTTAATTTGTCTGCTACTGTTTTATATGTGTCGTGCATATCATTAATTTATAATTGTTAATTCCCTTTTTAATTTGTCTTTGTCTGTATGTCTTTTTATAAGACTTCATCTTTATTAGTTTTGATTTGGGGTATGGACTTGGAACAATTCCTAGTGAGTTAAACTTTACAGCAACCTCTAGTGGCATTACGGAATCTTTTACCGAAGATATTCCAACCCTTCCAGGGCTTGGAGCTAATGGAATAATTCTTGGAAATGTAGGTTTCGGATATTCATTTTAACCATTTGCACTTCCAGTTAGTTAATTAAATATTAAAGCGGCTTTTTAGAAAATATTTTAAAGCTAATGATATACATTTGCCCGAAAATAATTCTTTATAACATCATTTAAAGTGAAGTGCTTTTTTAATATATACACGTTAATTCTTTTATCATTTTTATTTATTAGTTCCTATTTATTTGGCCAAAAGAGTTTAGCACTAAGCGGATACATTACTGATAAGGAAAGCAATGAAACTCTCTTTGGAGTTAATGTTATTTTTCCAGAACTACAATTTGGTACTACAACTAATGAATATGGTTTTTATTCCATTTCATTACCCAAAGGGGTTCATGAAATTAGAATATCATATTTAGGGTTTAATGGAATTCAACAAGAAATTAATATTGAACAAGAGCTCACCCAAAATTTCAAGTTAGCTCCTTTATTCGAATTACTTGATGAAGTTATTGTTCAGGATGATGTCGAGAAACTCAACATTAAAAGTCCACAAATGAGTGTAAATAAGCTCGCCATAAACACAATAAAAAGTATTCCTGCTGCATTAGGTGAGGTCGATATCATTAAATCTATTACCCTGCTTCCTGGAGTTACTAGTGGTGGAGAAGGAGCTTCTGGCTTTAATGTTAGAGGAGGTACTGCCGATCAAAATTTAATTTTATTAGATGAAGCTATAATCTTTAATTCGTCTCATCTTTTTGGTTTTTTCTCTGTCTTTAACCCAGATGCAATTAAAGATATACGACTTTACAAGGGGGGAATTCCTGCTAACTATGGTGGGCGTGTTTCTTCTGTATTAAACATTTATCAAAAGGATGGAAACAGTAATAACATTAAAGCTCAAGGTGGAATTGGCTTAATATCAAGTAGGCTGTTAGTGGAAGGTCCCATAAAGAAAGAAAAAGGCTCCTTTCTAATCGCAGGAAGAAGTAGCTATGCGCACCTCTTTTTACCCATGGTTGAAAGTATCGATAATAATATTGCCTATTTCTATGATTTAAACACCAAATTGAGTTACAAAATCAACGAAAACAATAAGATTTATCTCTCTGGTTATTTTGGGCGGGATGTCTTTGATATTTCTAATCTTTTTGATGTTCGTTTCGGTAATTCCGTTGCAAATTTTAGATGGAACCATCTTTTTTCGAAAAAGTTGTTTTCAAATCTTTCATTAATTTATTCTAATTATGATTACACCTTAGACTTTGGACTTGCCAATTTTGATTGGAATTTAGGCATCAATAATTTTAACTTAAAATATGATTTTAAGCATTATCTAAGTGATAAATTAACCTTGGAATATGGTCTAAATAGTATTTATTACAAATTTGATCCAGGCTTAATTAGACCCACCAGTGAAACTAGTGGTATAAAAATAAATAAATTAACGGATAAATTTGCTTTTGAAAACGCTCTATATGGAAGTGTAAAGTTCCAGTTAAACCCTAAAATTAATATTCAAGTAGGAACGCGCTTTAGTAGTTTTTTAAGGCTGGGGCAAAAACTTAATGTATATCAAAACGATTCACCTCTACTTTATAATAGTGATTTAAAAATATATGAATCCGCGAACCCCATAGGAACTATTAACTATAACAAAGGAGAGGTCATTAAACTCTTTTATAACCTAGAACCAAGAGTGGCGGTTTCCTATCAACTGAGCCAAGACCGTTCACTAAAAATGAGCTATAACAGAATGGTACAATACCTCCATTTGATCTCAAACACCAAATCCCCTACTCCAATTGATGTATGGGCACCGAGTGGTACTTTTATAAAACCACAACTTTTAGATCAGTTTGCTTTAGGATATTTCAAAACCTTTAAAAATAACCTTTATAATATAGAAATTGAAGGTTTTTATAAAGACATTCAAAACCGATTAGATTATGTAGATGGAGCTGAATTAATTGCTAACAACGCAATTGAACAAGTGCTTTTAAATGGAGAAGCTAGAGCAGAAGGGATAGAAGTATTGGTTAGAAAAAATGAAGGAAAATTAACGGGATGGATTGCTTATACTCTTTCAAGATCTGAACAAAGAACCGCAGGAAGAACACCTAAAGAAGTGGGAATTAATAATGGTGATTGGTATTACACGCCCTATGATAAAACCCATGATTTGTCAATAACCACAAATTATCAAGTCAATAAAAAATGGGATATAAATGCTAATTTCATTTACCAAACCGGTCAGCCTATTACCTACCCAAATGCACAGTATCAATTTTCTGGCTTTTCAATTCCAAATTATGCCCCTAGAAACAGTAGTAGACTAGCTGCATACCATCGTTTTGATCTTTCAGCAGTATATACCCCTCAAAAAGAAAATAGAGCTTACAAGGGGGAATGGGTTTTTGCAATATACAATTTATATAACCGACAAAATGCTGCATCGGTTAGGTTTCAAAAAAATAATGATACAGGACTTAATGAAGCCATTCGTTTATCCATTTTTGGAATCATTCCTTCTATAACGTATAACTTTAAATTTTGATCTATGAGAAATAGCCTTTATTTATTAATTTGTTTTTTTCTGCTTTCAAAATGCGAAGATCCCATTGAAGTAGAAGTATTTGATTCAGAACCACGACTAATCGTTGAGGCTAAGATAAACTGGATTAAAAAGACTCGAAAAACAGAGCAAGAAGTTGTTTTATCTCTTAGTTCCTCTTATTTTTCAGACACGTACGTACCTGCTCTAGGTGCTGAAGTTCAGATTGTAGATGCAAACGAGAACACTTATGATTTTTATGAGGAAACAGAAGCCCCAGGGCATTATGTTCCTTTAGATACTATTCCTTATGTTCTTAACCAGGAACTGAAACTAAACATAACCTATAAAGGCCAAAAATTTACCGGTACTGAATCGTTAATACCGGTTTCAACTATTGATAGTATCTCTCAAAAGTCAATATTCTTTTTTAGGCAAGAAAGAACACAACTCGATGCCTTTTGTATAGACCCAAAAAATGAAAAAAATTATACATTCTTTGAATTTACAGGAGAACCAATAGAAATCACTGAATACAATGTTTACCGTGATGATTTTAATGACGGTTCTATATATAATGGGTTTTTGTTTGGGGTTGATTTTGAAATTGGTGATGAAATACGTTTTAGACAGTATGGATTATCAAAAAGAGGGTTTAACTACTGGAACATATTAATTAATCAAAACACCCAAGGGAGTCCTTTTGAGACAGTTCCAGCAAATTTGAATGGAAACATGATTAACCTTACAGTACCAAACGCAAATCCATTAGGATATTTTAGAGCTTCTGAAGTGTCTGAAGTATTATATGTAATAGAATAATTGAAGTAATAAATGTAACAATTATTAATATGCATAAATATTTTAACTTGTTTATTGCAAGCAAAAATGAACCGATTTGTTAGTATCGATAAAACAATTTAGTTAACAACTAGACACTTAAATATTTCAGGCTTGACTTTTTAAAATGTTTATAAGCTACTACACTATCTTCAATGATTTCATTAGAATTTTTATGAAGATTATCGTTGTACCAATCAATAGCTGTAGAGTTAAATTCTATTTTAAGATGTTTTTTAGTCCAAATTGACATATCATAAATTAGTGGATATAAATCAATACCTGCTGATGTTAAAAAATATTTTTTTATGTATTTGTTAATCTTAATCCTATCTTAAGAAGCCCTGAATATCATATTGTTCCAAGCAAAGAACTCGCCAAAAAGGTAAAAGATGATCATCAAAGATGGCTTGATACACTCGGTAAAAAAGGTCAAAAACATAATGATAATAATATGCTATGGTGGAATGACCCTGATGGAGATTATAAAAATAAATGGGAGTTACTTTCTTTAGATTAACACCCTCTAATTAACTTTAGGAGGTTTTTTGTACATTTAGTTTCAATAAAAAACCTTTAAAATTAACGGTTTGAGAGATCAAGCCGTTTTTTTGGTATACTACTTTATTGCTTTTCATGCCTTAATTCGTGTTTTAATTTATTAAACCCTCTAATCAATTTTAGGTGTTATTTTTATTTTTAAGGTATTGTTTCATTAAAATAGATGCAATTCCAATAACAAAGAATGGAGCAGTAAATCTATACCATCCAAAACTTATGTTTTTTAATTAAAGAACTTGTTATTATTATTTTTTATAATTTTGTAAACTATGAAAAAATATTACTTAATTATTATAATTCTATTTACTTTTTCATGCCAAGAAAGTGAAAAGAAAAAAAATATTGTTTATTTAACCCCAGATTGCGGGTGTTGTCACGACTGGATTTCTCATATGGAAAGTAATGATTTTATTTTGGAAAAGAATTTAGATTCAAATATGTATGAAATTAAGATAAATGTGGGTCTTCCAATTGATTTAGCATCATGTCATACAGCCATTATTAATGGATATTTTGTAGAAGGGCATGTTCCTGCAAATGATGTTAAAAGACTAATAAATGAAAATCCAGAGAATATAATTGGCTTAACTGTTCCAGGAATGCCTGCTGGAATAAATGTTCCTGGTATGGAAACTACTAATGAAAAAGTAAGTTTTGATGTTCTAGCAATTGATTCAAATGGAAAGTCTTCTATTTGGTCACATTATGAGTAGTAAATTGTCTAATTAGCCTCTTTATGAATTTTCAAAAAATGTAAAATGTTGATTGAATCTTATTTAGAAATTTTATTTAATTCATTTGTTTCTTCATTAAAATGGCTTGTTGGGTTAATTATGTTTGAGGAAATATGGTATAAGAACTTTTTTTGGGCAATTATAATAATTTCATTTTTTATATGGATGCTTGAGATTATTTTCCCATGGCGTAAAAACCAAAAGATCTTTAGGAAAGATTTTTGGCTTGATGGGTTTTATTTACTTTTTAATTTTTTTATTTTTTCTATTATAATAAGTGGAGTTTATGAAATAGTTTATCAATTATTTCTATCTAATGGCCTTAAGATAAGCTCTATTCAAATTATTGATCTTAAATCCTTTCATTTTTCTATACAGTTATTAATCTTTTTTGTTGTATTAGATTTTTTTCAGTGGATTACTCATTTTTTTCTTCATAAAATTGATTTTTTGTGGAACTTTCATAAAGTTCATCATTCAGTTAAAGAGATGAGTTTTTCATCTCACATGAGATATCATTGGATGGAAAATGTGTTATATAAACCACTAAAAATTCTTGGGGTTATGTTCCTTGGAGGATTTGAGCCAGAGCAAGCTTATATTGTTCATTTTACTTCAATTGCTATTGGTCATCTTAATCACTCAAACATAAAAATTTCATGGGGACCATTTAAATATATAATTAATAATCCAATCATGCATTTATACCATCATGCAAAAGATATTCCTGAAAATAGAGTAAGTGTTAATTATGCGATAAGTCTTAGTATGTGGGATTATATTTTTGGAACAAATTATATTCCAGAAGATAGTGGAAATGTTACTCTTGGTTTTAAGGGAGATGAAAATTTTCCAAAAAATTTTTTAAACCAAAATATATACGGTTTTTTTAAGATTAAAAGATGATTTTATTTTTTAATAGACAACCTATTTTTTCTATTAGCTAATTCCCATACAGTGTGAAATATGAGTTTTGTTCTTTTTTTAAGAAGATTATAATTAATTTTGTCAGGTGTGTCTGAAGGTTTATGATAATCTTCATGAGTACCACTGAAGTAAAATATGATTGGAATATTATTCTTTGCAAAATTATAGTGATCGCTTCTATAATAGAATCGGTTTGGGTCGTTTTCGTCATTATATTTATAATCTAATTTTAATTGAGTATACTTTGAATTAACATTTTCAGATATATCGTGAAGTTCTTGACTAATTTTATCAGATCCAATTAAATATATATAATTAGGGTTTTTTACTTCTCTTTTAGGATCAATTCTTCCAATCATGTCAACATTTAGGTTGGCAATTGTATTTTGTAATGGATAAAGAGGGTTGTTAACGTAATATTTAGATCCAATAAGACCTTTTTCTTCTGCAGTAACATGTAAAAAAACAATTGATCTTTTTGGTGGAAAACCTTCTTTTACTGCATCTGAAAAGCTTTCTGCTATTTCAAGTAATGAAACACTACCTGAACCATTATCATCGGCACCATTATATATTTGACCGCCATGTGTTCCATGGGCATCAAGATGAGCGGATAAGACAATATATTCATTCGGATATTCAGATCCGTGAATAATAGACGCAACGTTTTCAGAGTCAAAAATTCCAGATCTCACTGTTTGTTTACCTAGATAATATTTTCCAGTTTTTATGTTTTTTATGTATTGGAAATAATCATCTGTCCCCTTAGCAGGATCGATGGAATGTGCTTTGTAATATTCTTTGAGAAAATCAACAGCTATTTTTTGACCTTTCGTCCCAGTTTCTCTTCCTCCAAAATAATCTGATGCATAAACATATAATAACTCTTTTAATTCATTTGATGTGATATTATTCGAATATTTTTTTGACAGATCAATTTGAGAGAAGAGAGTAAAAGGAAATAAGATTATTATTAGAAAATATTTCACTAGTTCATTATTTACTAGCAATTTATAAAAAAGACATTATTCATTAGATATTATTGACTAAATTTTATTCCAAAGTTTTATTCTTATTTGCATTGCTTTTTTTGAAAAGTATTATTTATGTTCTTTAAGTTTGTTTTTGGCAGGAAGTCATTGTTCTTTAATAAAAATTAATATTTGTAAGCCCTGTTTTTTTAAGTTAGCAAATATAATTCAATATTATAAATTCAAAAAATGAATTTAGAGATTTTAATTTTATTTGTATTTACTTCAATAGCACTCACTTTGGCTCCTGGTCCTGATATTTTATTTGTTTTTTCTCAGAGCATAAATCAAGGTTTTAAAAGTGGTTTTTTAGTAAGTTTAGGATTAGTTTCGGGTCTTTTCTTTCATACTGCTTTTGTCTCATTTGGATTTGGATCAATCATTTATGAGTTTCCTTTCATTTTTAAATTGATAAAATATATGGGAGCGATTTATTTAATATCTATTGTGATTAAACTGATTTTAAATAAAAGAAAAAATAAAAATATTGAAATAAATAAAAACACATTATTACAAAATTATACTAATGGATTGATCATGAACCTAGTTAACCCCAAAGTTAGTTTGTTTTTTTTGAGTATTTTTCCATTATTTTTGTTTGATGAAACACTTGATATAAGAACTCAGTTTTTATTCTTAGGTTTTATTTTTATAATTCAAGCTATATTAATTTTTTCTTTAGTTTCTTTGTTTTCATCTTATGTAGGAAATAAAATTTTATCATCAAAATTAAACAATTTCTGGGTTTATTTTCAATCATTTATTTTAACATTAATTGCAATATTATTAATATTTAATAATTTTTGAATGAGTGAAATAAAATTAATAGAATGTCCTAGAGATGCATTACAGGGTTATCCAATATTTATTGATACTAATAAAAAAATTGATTATTTAAATAGTTTATTGAAAATTGGGTTTCATACTTTAGACTGTGGAAGTTTTGTTTCAAAAAAAATGGTTCCTCAAATGTCAGATACATCAGAAGTTCTTAAAGCAATAGATTTAGAAGGAATTAAAACTAAAATTCTAGTAATAGTTGCTAATGAAAGAGGGGCAATTGAAGCCTCAAAATATGATAATATTGATTATTTTGGATATCCTTTTTCAGTTTCAGAAAATTTTCAAATTAGAAATACGAATAAAACAATTCATGAATCTCTCCATGTTTTATTAAAAATTATAGAAATAGCAAATAAATCAAACAAAGAAGTAATAACTTATTTGTCAATGGGCTTTGGAAACCCCTATGGAGACCCTTGGAGTGTAGAGATAATTTTAGAATGTATTTATAAATTTAAATTGCTAGGAATTAAAACAATATCATTATCAGACACGATTGGTGTGTCAAAAAACGATCAGATAGGAAAACTTTTTAAGTCTTTGAATAAAGACTTCAAAGAAATTGAATTTGGAGCTCATTTTCATGCTTTGCCTGATGAGTGGTTTAATAAAATTAATTCAGCCTATCTTTCTGGATGTAGAAGATTTGATGGGGCTATCATGGGATGGGGTGGATGTCCCATGGCTTCAAATTTATTAATTGGTAATATTCCTACAGAAAAACTTATTAGTTACTTTAATTCATTAGGTGAAGATTTGTATTTAAATTTTATTGCTTTTGAATCGGCATATAACAATTTTAAATCATTAATTCATGTTTAGAACCAATTATAAAACAAACTCTTAAATCTAAAATTTGTATATTTACATGCAATTAATTTAAAATTAATTGCTTATATGTCTTCAGAAAAGTTTATTGGTGAATGTTTAACATACGATGATGTATTGTTAGTTCCTTCTTATTCTGATATTTTACCTAGAGATACTTCAATTAAATCAAAGTTTAGTAAAAATATTGATATGAATATACCTATTTCATCTGCTGCTATGGATACTGTTACTGAGAGTAGTATGGGTATTGCAATTGCAAGAGAGGGAGGGATAGGTGTTTTGCATAAAAACATGTCTATTGAAGATCAAGCAGAAGAAGTTAGAACTGTAAAAAGATCGGAGTCTGGTATGATAATGGATCCAGTTACTTTGAATCATAATTCAATAGTTTTTGACGCAAAAGAAAAAATGAGCAAATATAATATTGGAGGGATACCCATTGTTGATGAAATGGGAAAATTGAAAGGAATTATAACAAATCGTGACTTGAGGTTTGAAAAAGATAATGATAGGGCTATAAATGAAGTAATGACCTCAAAAAATATAATAACGGTTAATAAGGGAATTTCATTAAAAGAAGCAGAAAAGATCCTTCAAAAGAATAAAATTGAAAAATTACCTGTTGTTGATAAACAGAACAATCTTGTTGGATTAATTACTTTTAGGGATATTTCGAAACAAACTAAAAAACCAAATGCTAATAAAGACAAATATGGTAGACTTAGAATTTGTGCTGCTGTTGGAGTTACTTCTGATGTTTTCGACCGTGTTTCATTATTAAAAAACTCAGATGTCGATGCTATAGTTATAGATACAGCTCATGCTCATTCAAAAAATGTTGCTGATATTTTAAAGCGAATTAAGAAAAAGTTTTCTGATATAGACGTTATTGTTGGAAATATTGCTACTTCAGAAGCTGCAGTTTTTTTAGCAAATGAAGGTGCTGATGCTGTTAAAGTTGGAATTGGTCCAGGTTCAATTTGTACTACTAGGGTTATAGCTGGAGTTGGATTTCCTCAGCTATCGGCTATAATAGAAGTGTCTAATGCTTTAAAAAATATAGATGTTCCCATTATAGCTGATGGAGGAATTAGATATACTGGTGATATATCTAAAGCTATTGCTGCTGGTGCAGATTCAGTAATGTTAGGATCTTTATTAGCTGGAACAAAAGAATCTCCTGGTGAAACTGTAATATATGAAGGTAGAAAGTATAAAACTTATAGAGGTATGGGTTCAGTAGAAGCAATGAAAAGAGGTAGTAAAGATCGATATTTTCAAGATGTAGAAGATGATATAACAAAATTAGTTCCAGAGGGTATTGTAGGCAGGGTCCCTTATAAAGGTGATTTAGAAGAGAGTATTTATCAGTTTGTAGGGGGGTTAAGATCAGGTATGGGATATTGTGGAACAAATGATATTAGATCACTTCAAGAAAATTCTAAATTTGTGAAAATTACTTCTGCTAGTGTTAAGGAAGGTCACCCTCATAATATAACTATAACAAAAGAAGCTCCAAATTATAGTCCTTAATTATTAGTTTACGACAATCTTAAACGTTTTGATTTTATTTTGATTTAAAATCCTTATTATATACATATTATTATTTTCAAGATCAACTTGTAGATTAAATTTTGATAAATTTTGAACTTTAACATCTATGATTTTGTTACCAATAATTGAATATATTTGAATTAATCCTTCTCCATAAAACCCATTAATTGAAAGAGTTCCTGAGTTATAAAAAACTGATTTTGTTTCTTGAAAAATGAAATTTAAATTATTGGGGAAGGGCTTTTCTTTAGGAGATGAAGCTCTTAAAAATGAAACAATGAAAATAAATAATAAAATTGATCGCAAATGTTATTATTTTTACGCAATTTACAAAAAATAATAAACTAAAAAAAAATATAAACAATTCAAGTATTTGTTTTACAATATGTTAATTAAATTATTAAGAAATATTTTTATTTATATTAACAATTTTGTTAATAAATATCATATTGAAAGTATGTTTTTAAGAAAAGGACTTTTATTATTTATTATTAATTTCTTTTTGTTTTGTAATTCAATTAAAGACGATCCTGTTGCAAGAGTAGGTGAAACTTATTTATATAGATCAGAGATTGATTCAAAGTTTAATTTTTTTGAAAATAATGAGGATAGTATTGTGAAAGTGAGAAGTTATGTTGACAGTTGGGCAAGAAAAAATTTATTGTATCAACAAGCATTTATTAATCTTTCTGATAAAGAAATTGATGATCTTGAAAACTTAATTAATAATTATAGGTCTGATTTATATGGGACTATTTATAAAGAAAGTCTTCTAAGTAAACTAGTAGACACATTATCTATTGAGAATAATGTTGATTCATTATTTTTAAAAAATAGAGAAATTTTCAGATTAAATGAATCATTGTATAAAATTCGTTTTATTCAATTTTCACTTAACAATATTAATAGATATGATATAAAAAAAAGATTTATAAGATTTAATTATGTGGATAAAATTTTTTTGGATTCTTTGTCTTATCAGTTTACTAATAAAATTCTTTATGATTCTATTTGGATAAGCAAAAAGAAATTAATTGATGAAATTTCATTTTTAAATAATAATAATTTGAAAACATATATTAAAAAATTAAATTATTTTGAAGTAAAGGATTCTTTAGAATTGTTTTTACTTTATGTAGTTGATTTTAAAAAGAGAGGAGAAATTGCTCCTCTTTCACATGTCGTGTCTGAAGTAAAAAATATAATTTTGAATCAAAAAAAAATTGAATTGTCGAAAAAAATAGACAAGGAAATAATTCAAGATGCAATTAAATCGAAAAAATTTGAAATATATTATTGATATGTATAAAGCTTTTTTATTATTTTTTATAATCATAAATTTTTCTTTTTCACAAAGTATTATTACTAAAAAGAAAATAAAGGTCGATGGTGTTTCTGCTGTTGTTGGAGATTATGTGATTTTAGATTCAGATATTGATAAAACTTTAATTGAGATGGAATCTCAAGGAATTTCAACTAAAGATATTTCAAAATGTCAATTACTTGGAAAATTAATGGAGGATAAATTATATGCTCATCATGCTATTCAAGATAGTTTGGAAGTTAGTATTGAAGAGGTTTATAGTATGGTTGATCGTATAATTGATAATTTTGTTGATCAACTTGGAAATATTGAGAAAGTTCTAGAATTTTATAATAAAGGAGATGAATCATCTTTTAGACAAGAGATTTTTGAAATAAATAAAACTCAAAAATTATCTTCTTTAATGCAGATCCAAATTGTCGAAGATGTTGAGGTTACACCAGAAGAAGTAAGGCTTTTTTTTAATTCTATTCCAAAAATTGATTTACCCTTTTTTGGAACAGAATTAGAAATTTCTCAAATTATTATTGAACCTAAAGTATCCAAATCAGAAGAAAATAGAATAATGAATTTATTAAAATCATTTAAAGAAGACGTTTTAGAGCGAGGATTAAGTTTTTCTTCAAAAGCTATTTTGTATTCTCAAGATCCGGGATCTAGATCTAATGGGGGAAAATATACTTTACACAGAAAAAAACCAAGAATGGTTAAAGAGTTTAGAGATGTTGCATTTAGACTTCAAGAAGGAGAAATTTCAGAACCTTTTAAGACAGATTTTGGTTGGCATATTATTCAAGTACAAAAGATAAGGGGTCAAGAAGTTGATGTTAGACACATTTTACTTACACCAAAAATTGATCCTCCACAATTGATAGAGGCTAAAAAAATAATTGATACTATAAGAGCTAGAATTATTGACAAAGAGATTTCTTTTAAAAATGCTGCTTATCAATTTTCAAGTGAAAAAGAAACAAAATTTAATGGAGGTGTTTTAATTAATCCTGAAACCGGGGATAATAGATTTGAGTTAACTAAATTGGATCCTGTACTATATAATCAAATTAGAAATTTAAAAGATGGGGAGATTTCACCTCCAATATTAGATGAAGATAGATCAGGTTTAAAAAAATATAAAATTTTATTGGTTAGTAATCGATTTGATGAGCATAAAGCAAATTATTCTAGAGATTATTCGAAAATTAAAGAATTAGCCATGAAGGAAAAACAAATAAAGGTTATTAAAAATTGGATGGAAGAAAAAATTAAAGAAACTTATATAAACATTAATAAGGATAGTCGAAATTGTACATTTGCAAATAACTGGTTAAAATTGTAGAAACTATTTGAAGTATTTTTTTTGATCACTTTTGATAAAAATTTTTAGGGACATTAACTACATCAGCAAACCCATAGACATATTTTTTGAATTCCTTTTGTGAGTTATAACTTTTTTTATCTAAACTCAATTTCATACTTTTTAAAAATGATTTAATTAGTGAAAGGTCAATATTATATTGATTAACCGTTATTTGAAAAGAATTTAATATTGGATTTAGACTTATTTTGTTTTCTAACTCCATAAATAAATTTTTTTCAAAATTTTCTAATAGTTTTTTTTTGGATAATTATGAAATGAATCAACTATTTCATCAGCAAAAGGGACAAATCCATATATTATAGATGTGATTCCTTATAGATGGATGAAGAGTTTTTTGTAGCTAAATAAAATGAAGTACTATATTTAATGGCAACCATTTTACTGCATTCCTGACTAACAGAGTTAAAAAGTTTTATCATATCATGGACTAATGAAAATCAATTCATAAATATAGGAATAATAGATGTAATGATGTGCGCATGAGAAGACTCGAACTTCCATGGAGACTTAACCCCACTAGGCCCTCAACCTAGCGCGTATACCAATTCCGCCACATGCGCTTAAATTCAATTTTAGAAATGCGTTTTTAAGTATTTTTGAAGAATACTTTAGGCTTAATTTTTGTGATTCTCACTTATAAATATAAAATGAGAGTTCTTATTTGGTAAAAATTATACTCATTCGCATCACAGAGCGCAAATATAATGTTTTAATAGCTCAATTAAAATTAATTTTAATAAGAGAATCCACATATTAAGCATTGAAATAACCCTATTTAAAGGCACTAACATGATCTTAATTACAACTTATTTTTAAAAGATTATTGGGGTTGCTAAAGCAACATCATTGTTTCAGGATTCCAATTCACTGGACTTTTTTGAAAATAACTTTTATTTGCTAAAAGGGCAGCTCCTGAAGCTCTTAAACCAAAAGTGGGATCTTGTACAATTTCCCCTTTTCCTCTAATTGCTTGAAAGAAATTATAAAAATGATCATAATGCCCACCTTTATAGTCTGTAGGAGCTTCCCAAAGCGATTCACCAGTATTTAAAACCACATTTCTTTTTTCAATATTTTTATCGTTATAACTTTTTGCTATTTTTTTTTGAATATCCTTTGTAAATGTATTCAATGAATTATCACTTGGAATTGTCCCCTTTTTCGGTCGGATGAGTTTGCAGGAATTAGAACTCACGTCCATAGCGCCTTCAGTACCTATAAGTTTAAAACGTCTACCAACGCCTGAACCTGCAATGAAATTTACCCTTAAAGAGGCATTAAATGCCGCATGTGTTTTTGTTTCAGGGTAATCATATAGACAAATATTTATATCTGGAACATCGCGGCCGTCTTTCCAATAACGAAGGCCGCCCGTAGAAAGAGCTCTTTTTGGACCATTAGAACTTATGATATAATTTAAGCTTGAAAACGTATGGACAAACATATCTCCAGCAACTCCTGTGCCATAATCTTGGTAATTTCTCCAGCGAAAAAAGCGTTTTAAGTCATAAGGTACTTTAGGGGCACTTCCCAAAAAACGATCAAAATCGATTGTTTTAGGAGTTGCATCTGGCGGTATTGGATATTGCCAGGCACCTTCTGAAGAGTATCGATCAGCATACATATCCAACATTACAATTTCTCCAATAGCTCCGTTTTCATATAATTGCTTTGCTTTTTGATTTCCTAAGGAAGACATACCTTGAGCTCCAATTTGACACACTCTTCCCGTTTTATTGTATACTTTGATGATCTTATGACCTTCAGTAAAATTTTGTATCATGGGTTTTTCACAATAAACCGCTTTTCCAGATTCCATGGCTTCAATGGTTATTTTTTTATGCCAGTGATCAGGGGTAGCAATAATTACAGCATCAACATCTATTCTCTCTAATATTACTCTATAATCACGACTTACAAAAAGATCATTACCCCAAAGCTCTTTAGCGCGATCCAATCTTCCTGTGTATAGGTCACAAACAGCAACTAATTTTACACCAGTTACTTTCAAGGCAACATTTGTATCATCTATTCCTTGAATTCCACATCCAATTAATGCCAGGTTGATCTGATCATTTGCTGAAAAGGCTTCCAAGGCATAAGTACGATCAAGCATTAATTTTTGATTGTAAGCACCTGAAAGTAAATAGGGAAATGAGGATACAACGGAAGAACCCAATGTCAATTTTTTAATAAATGATCTTCTTGTCTTACTTTTTTCCATAATCTGAATAATTTAATTTATTGAAAATAAATATAACAAATTTTAGCGCTTATATAAGGTTTTAATAATTTTAATGAGTTTTTTAAGAATTTTAAAAAGAGACTATTTCTTAAATTGATTAAAATAAAAAAAGGAAATAAAAGTGACTTGGCTGGGTCTCGAACCCAGGACCCTCTCCTTAAAAGGGAGATGCTCTACCAGCTGAGCTACCAAGTCTTTTAAAGTGATTCGGCTGGGTCTCGAACCCAGGACCCTCTCCTTAAAAGGGAGATGCTCTACCAGCTGAGCTACCGAATCTCTCTGAAGGGTGCAAATATAATTATCTATTATTAATTTGTAATGGCTATTTAGTATAAATTTGTTTATAGATATTTATTAGAAATGATAAAAAAATCAATTATTCTTATAGGTTATATGGGTGTTGGAAAATCTTTTATTGGCAAAATATTGTCAAAAGAATTGAAGTTTAAATTCATTGATTTAGATACTTATATTGAATCAAAAGAAAAAAAAACTATAAATGATTTATTTAAAGAAAAGGGGGAAATTTTTTTTAGAAATATTGAAAAAAAATATTTAAATAATTTATTAAGCGAAAATTCTAAGTATATAATTTCGACTGGTGGAGGAACTCCTTGCTATTCTAATAATTTAGATTTAATTAATAACAATAATAATGTAAAGTCTATTTATTTAAAAGCATCTATAAGTATTTTAACCGATAGATTATTTATAGACATACATAATCGACCATTAATATCACATTTAAATTCTAAGAAAGAATTAAATAATTATATTTCTAAACATCTTTTTGAAAGATCAAATTTTTATAACCAAGCTGATATAATAATTGATGTTGATAACAAAAAAATAAAAGAAATTATTTATCAAATAACAGAAGAATTAACTTAAAAAGACTCCTTGGTTGACACCTTCTAGTACTACATTCACATGTTCTTTTATTGATGTAGATAATGAAAGCCCTTTAAAGTCAGCTTTTATAGGAAATTTTTTATGGTTTCTATTTATTATTACTGCTGTCTGAATTTTTTTAACAGGTATTTGAAGAAAGTATTTTGCTGCATATATTAGAGTGCTTCCAGTATTAAGAACATCATCAATTATAATTATAGATTTATTTTTTAAATTTTCTTTTTTAATTGAGGATTTAATTTTATCAGTAGGGTTTTTTTTATTTATTATTAGTTCAACAAAAATTAATTTGATATTTGATATAGATTTTAAAATTTTATATATTTTTTCAGCTAACAATTTCCCGTTTTTTCCAATACCTACAATTATAAGTTCTTTCTCTTCTTCATTATTCTCATAAATTTGATATGCTATGCTTCTTAAGCACAATTCAATAGCTGATTTATTTTTTATTTTGGTTTTACTTGAACTCACCGTTAATTTATAAATTTATCTATTTCTCTTCTTTCTTTTTTTGTAGGCCTTCCTTTACCATCATCTCTTTTATTATTCTTGTATAAAGATTGATTTTTAAGTTTGTTTAAATTACTTATATCGGTTAAATTTATGAAATAAAGATTATTAATTTTAGGACTAACTCTTTTATTAGGAATATCAGAAATTTCAATTTTATAAATAATTTGTTTTTTTTTGATTTCTATGATTTCTCCAATATTAATTTCTTTTGATGGTTTTATAATTTTATTATTTAATTTGACATTACCTTTTTTACATGCTTCAGTTGCCATAGTTCTTGATTTATAATATCTAATACACCATAAAAATTGATCTATTCTCATCAAAAAAGAATTATTTTATCTTAAACAAAAATAAAGTAAATTGTATCTTGTGCCATTAAAAATATTTCTTTTTGAAAAAAAATATATTTTATAAATTAATTATAATATTAGTTATAACATCTTGTAATAATGATGATGATTCTGAATCTATTAGAGATGTTGGAGAACAGGCAATAATGGATCAAAATGCATTAACAAATTATTTAGAAACCCATTTTTATAATTATGAAGATTTTGAAGGTCTCAATAATTTAGGATCTCTTGATATAATAATAGATTCAATAGATATTAATAACATTAATAAAGTTCCTCTAGCAAATCAAGTTTATACGAAAAATATTTATATTGAATCAAGTGATGGCCCTATTAATCATGTCTTGTATTATTTACCTGTTAGAAGTGGTATTGGAGAGAGCCCTTCAATTGTTGATTCAACATATGTTGCTTATAAGGGAAGTTTGTTAGATAGCTCTGTTTTTGATCAAAGTGTTAATCCTATATGGTTTGATTTAACTCAAGTTGTTAGAGGTTTTCGAGAAGGAATTTCTGAATTTAAATCAGGCACGTTTTCGATAAATAGCGATAACACTATTAATTATGAAAATTATGGTCAAGGTATAATTTTTATGCCATCTGGTTTAGGATATTTTGCGCAAAGTTCATCAATAATTCCTGAATATTCTCCTCTAATTTTTAAGATTTCATTATATACAATTAAAAAGACTGATCATGATGGAGATGGCATATTATCTATTGATGAATACGATCAGGATAATGATGGAGTGCCTGATGATTCAGATGGGGATGGCAGATTAGATTATCTTGATAATGATTAATTGAAAGAAAAGGAGAGCCCTATATTTAATTGACTTTTAGATTTATTTATTCGACCAGATTCTATATTAGACTTGTTTAAAATTAGTTGATTTTCAGTTGACCCTCCATTGTACGTTAAGTTAACACCTACTGGACCAATATCAAATCTTGTTCCAATATGAATTCCAATATTGTCTGTATTCTCTAATTCAGTTAAACTTAATTCACTTAAACTTTGATCTACATTTATTTTAAAAATTGGACCAGCATAGACACTTAATAAAGGTAAAATTTTATAACCTATTGATACTGGTAATTCAAAATTTATTTCACTATATTCAATTGAATTTATTTTTGTATATAATCTAGTAATATTTATTTCTGGTCTAACGTATAAAACAAGGAAGTTAATTTCTCCGTAAACCCCACCATAAAGACCTCTTATATTGTCCTGAGTATTTTCTATATCTATTTTTGAACTTATTGAGAAACCTCCAGTTACGCCATAGTCAAATTGAGCATTTACCATCTGAGTATTTAAAAAAATGAATGATATTATAACAAATAATCTTTTCATAATTCTATATTTTTCTTTTTATTACTTTTTTAATTTTATTTATAATAGTTTCTTTATCTAAACCATATTTTTTCATTAGTTGACTAGGAGTTCCAGATTCTCCAAAAGTATCATTTACAGCGACATATTCTTGAGGCGTAGGATGATTTTTTGATAACATACCAGAAATACTTTCACCAAGACCCCCAAGATAATTATGTTCTTCAGCGCTAACTATGCCCCCTGTTTTTTTAACTGATTTAAGAATTATTTCATTATCCAAAGGTTTTATGGTATGAATATTAATAACCTCAACAGATATTTTATATTTTTCCATTTCTTCAGCAGCTTGAATGGCTTCCCATACTAAATGACCTGTCGCAACAACAGTTATATCTTTTCCAGTTTTTAAAACAACACCTTTTCCAATTTCAAAATTTGTTTTTTCATCTGTAAAATTTGGAACTTTTGGTCTACCAAACCTTAAATAAACAGGCCCTTTAAATTTTGAAATAGCTATAGTTGCTAATTTTGTTTGATTGAAATCACAGGTGTTAATTACAGTCATTCCTGGAAGCATTTTCATTAACCCTATATCTTCTAGAATTTGATGAGTAGCTCCATCTTCACCAAGAGTAATTCCTGCATGAGATGCACATATTTTAACATTTTTATTTGAATATGCAATTGATTGTCTTATTTGATCATATACTCTTCCAGTTGAAAAATTTGCAAAGGTTCCAGTGAATGGTATTTTACCACCAATTGATAAACCAGCAGCAATTCCTATCATATTTGCCTCTGCTATACCTATTTGAAAAAACCTTTCAGGATTTTCGTCTTTAAAAGTTTGCATTTTTAATGAACCAAGTAGATCTGCACAAAGAGCAACTATATTAGGATTACTTCTTCCAAGTTCAGTTAGACCTTCTCCAAAGCCAGATCTAGTATCTTTATCACCAAAATTTATATAATTCTCCATAAAGTATTAAAAATCACCAAGAGTAACAGAGTTTTGTTTTAATGCATTTTTTAATTGTTCATCATTTGGAGCAATACCATGCCAAGCATGAGTGTTCATCATAAAGTCAACACCATTTCCCATTTCAGTTTTCATTAAAATTACTACAGGTTTACCTTTGCCAAGTTTTGATTTTGCATATTTCAAGGATTTTATGATTTCATCAATATTATTTCCTTTTTCTAAATTTATAACTTCCCAGCCAAAAGAATTAAATTTCATTTGAAGATTCCCAAGAGATAAAACATCATCTGTAGAACCATCGATTTGTTTCCCATTAACATCTATAGTTGCAATAATATTATCAACATTATTGGCAGAAGCATACATAATAGCTTCCCAATTTTGACCTTCTTGAAGTTCACCGTCTCCAAGTAAAACAAATATGGTTTTGGAATCTTTGTTTAATTTTTTTGTTAATGCTGCACCAACTGAAACGGATAATCCTTGACCTAAAGAACCAGATGCAACTCTAATTCCTGGGAGTCCTTCATAATTTGTTGGGTGACCTTGAAGTCTTGAATCAATTAAACGATATGTCTTAAGTTCTTCTAAAGGGAAAAATCCTTTTCTAGCCAAAACACTATAGAAGACAGGTGAAATATGACCATTTGAAAGAAAAAATAGATCTTCATTTTTTCCATTCATGTTAAATGGTAATTTAAAGTCCATTATTTCATAGAAAAGAGAAACTAAAAATTCAGTACAACCAAGAGAGCCACCTGGATGACCTGAATTTACTTTATGAACCATTCTTAAAATATCTCTTCGAACTTGAATTATAGTATCACAGAGTATTTTATGGTTTGGCATGAATTTATAACTTACGTTGCTAATTTAATTCATACAAAATCATTAGCAAAAGATACTTTATAAAGTTTATTACAATAAATAAAGGAATTATCAACAATTTTAATAATTAAAATTATTATAGGTTTAAATATATATTTGCAATAATGAAATTTAATTTAGTTGCTAAGGATAAAATGTCTTCAGCTAGGGCTGGAATTATTGAAACATCAAAGGGTCTAATTGAAACTCCAGTTTTTATGCCTGTAGGAACCTCTGCAACTGTTAAAGGAGTACATCAAAGAGAACTTAAAAATGATATAAATCCTGATATAATATTAGGAAATACTTATCATTTATATTTGAGACCTGGAATCAAAACTATTGAAAGAGCTGGGGGTTTAGGAAAGTTTATGAATTGGAATAAGCCTATTTTAACAGATTCAGGGGGCTATCAAGTTTATTCATTGTCTGCGAACAGAAAAATTAAAGAAGAAGGTGTTAAGTTTAGATCACATATTGATGGTTCTTATCATTTTTTTACGCCAGAAAATACGATTGAGATTCAAAGATCAATAGGGGCTGATATTATTATGGCATTTGATGAATGCCCGCCATATACTTCAGATTATATTTATATTAAAGAGTCAATGAATAGAACACATAGATGGTTAGATAGATGTATTCTTCAAAATGATAATCTTTCATTTAAATATGAATGGACACAAGCTCTTTTTCCGATAGTTCAGGGAGGAACTTTTAAAGATTTGAGAAAGATTTCTGCAAATTATATTGCTGAAAAAAAATGTAAAGGAAATGCTATTGGGGGATTGTCTGTTGGTGAGTCAGCTGAGGAAATGTATGAAATGAGTGAAGTTGTTTGTTCAATTCTACCTCAAGATAGACCAAGATATCTTATGGGAGTAGGGACTCCAATAAATATTCTTGAGAATATATCTTTAGGAGTTGACATGTTTGATTGTGTTATTCCTACTAGAAATGGAAGAAATGGAATGCTTTTTACTTCAGATGGAATAATTAATATAAAAAACAAAAAATGGAAAGATGATTTTACACCTATAGATATAAATAATTATACTTTTGTTGACATAGAGTATTCAAAGGCATATTTAAGACATTTGTTTTCGATAAATGAGATTTTGGGTAAACAAATTGCATCTATCCATAATCTAGGATTTTATAATTGGTTGTTAAAAGAATCAAGAAAGCATACATTAGACGGTTCATTTGCTTCTTGGAAATCTAAGATGGTAAATCAAATGAATAATAGATTATGAAAATTATTGATTTGTATATTATAAAAAAATATTTGATAACATTTTTTATAATGTTATTATTGTTCATCCCTATAGCTGTAATGGTTGATATAGCAGAAAAAATAGATAAGTTTCGAGAAAAAGAAGTTCCTTTTAATGAAATCTTAAATTATTATCTTGATTTTACTTGGCATTTTGCAAATATACTTTATCCAATATTTTTATTTCTTTCTATTATATGGTTTACATCTAAATTGTCTAGTAATACAGAAGTTATAGCTGTTCTGGGTTCAGGAATTTCATTTTCACGTTTTTTGAGACCCTATATGATTTCAGCTAGTATAATATTTGTTATTTCTTTTTTTACAGTATCATTTGTTGTGCCAAAATCTAATGTGGGGTATAATGAATTTAGATATAAGTATATTAATAAAAAAAAGGAGAGAAATACTTCAGATGTGTTTCAACAAATTAATGAAAATGAATTTATTTTTGTTAGTAATTATGATCCTAATAGAAAGAGAGCTAACAATTTTACACTTGAGCATTTTGAAGGGAATAAGATGAAATTTAAAATTAAGGCTAACAGTATTAGGTGGGTAGAGAGAGATAGTATTTTCAGATTATCTAATTATTCAAAAAGGTCATTTATGTATGACGAAGAAAAATTTTAGAAATTGTCTAGAAAAGATACTCTTTTTGATTTTTCTATTGATGATTTAGCACCAGTAACTTATTTAGCAGAGACATTAACTTTTTTTGATTTAAATAAATTTATTAAAGATGAAAAAATTAGGGGGTCGAATTTAATAAATGACCATCTTTTGGTTAGACATAAAAGATGGAGTATTCCTTTTTCAGTTTTTATCCTAACTATTATAGCTGTATCTGTTTCTTCTTTTAAAAGAAGAGGAGGAATGGGAGTTAATTTAGCTTTTGGTGTTTCATTAGGTTTTATTTTTATTTTTTTCGATAAAATTTTTGGAGTTCTTGTAAATAAATCAACTTTTTCTCCCTTTCTAGCTGCTTGGCTTCCATTAATAATTTTTGGGATTTTAGGTTATTTTTTATTAAAACATGCAAAACAATAGAATAAAAAATATTGCACATCTACATTTTATAGTTTTTGTATTTGGCTTTACATCAATTTTAGGTGCTTTAATATCCATCCCCGCAATTCCATTAACAATTTATAGAATGGGGATAGCTTCTTTATTCCTAGGAATATTTATTTTATTGTATGATTTAAATAAAATAAAATTGAATAAATCACTTATAATTAAAATTTTAATTTGTGGAATTATTATTGCACTTCATTGGATAACTTTTTTTTATGCAATTAAGATTTCAAATGTTTCAATAACTGTCTCTATGATGGCTTCGGCGGCATTTTTAACATCAATGATAGAACCTTTATTTTTTAAAAAAAAATTTATGTTTTACGAATTTATTCTTGGAATAATATCGTTAATTGGTGTGTCAATAATATTTAATGCTGAGTTTGTATATATTGAGGGTTTAATAACAGCTATTATTTCAGCCTTGTTAATTTCAATTTTTACTTTATTAAATAGTACTTTTGTTAATAATAATTCATCAATGACGATTTCTTTTTATGAATTATTAGTTGGATTTTTATTTTCACTTTTTTTATACTCTTTCTTGGACAGAACTTCTTTAATATTTATAAACTTAGATTATAATGACTTTATTTTATTATTGGTTCTTGCAGTTGTTTGTACTTCTTATGCATTTACAAAATCTATAGATTTGATAAATTATTTAAAACCTTTTACAATTATGATGATTATAAATATGGAGCCTATATATGCCATTCTTTTATCATTATTGATTTTTGGAGAAAGTGAATATTTATCAATTGATTTTTATTTAGGTTTTGTAATAGTATTAGCTTCAGTTATTATTAATGGAATTTTTAAGTATAAAAAAAATAATAAATCGTATTCTTAAATAATTTTTAATTTAGCAGATCTATTTGTTTTATGGAGTATTTAGATTTTGAATTACCAATAAAAGAATTACATGATCAACTTGATAAATGTAAAAATATAGGTAATGAAAGTAATTTTGATGTTACCGAAACATGTAATTTAATTTATAAAAAATTAAAGAACACAAAAAAGGAGATTTACAAAAATCTTACTGCATGGCAAAGAGTCCAATTGTCCAGACATCCATCTAGACCATATACTTTAGATTATATAAAAGCCATTTGTGGTGATTCTTTTCTTGAATTGCATGGTGATAGAAATTATGGTGACGATAAAGCAATGATAGGTGGTCTTGGAAAATTAGATAATCAATCATTTATATTTATAGGTACTCAAAAAGGATTTAATACAAAAACTAGGCAGTATAGAAATTTTGGAATGTCTAATCCTGAAGGATATAGAAAAGCTCTAAGATTAATGAAATCAGCTGAAAAATTTAAAATACCAATAGTCTGTTTTATTGATACTCCTGGAGCATATCCAGGAATTGAAGCTGAGGAAAGAGGTCAAGGAGAAGCTATTGCTAGAAATATTTACGAAATGATGTCAATAAAAGTTCCTATTACGGTGGTAGTAATTGGAGAGGGAGCGTCTGGTGGAGCTTTAGGTATAGGTGTAGGTGATAGTATATATATGCTTGAAAACACCTGGTATTCTGTAATTTCTCCAGAATCATGTTCATCTATTTTATGGAGAAGTTGGGAGTATAAAGAAACTGCTGCTGAAGCATTAAAATTAACTGCTAAAGATATGTATAAGGCTAAATTGATTGATAAAATAATAAAAGAACCTCTTGGTGGAGCTCATTTTGACAGAGAAGAAATTTTTAAAAGTGTAAAGGACGAAATTATTTCAACTTATTTAAAAATCAAAAAATTATCTTCTAAGAAGCTAATAGAAAGTAGAAGAAACAAGTTTATTTCCATGGGAAGTTTTATTGAATAATTTTTTATAGTTATTAACATTTATTTTTAATTATAAACAATCAATTTTCATATTTCTATAAAAAGCTTTGTAAGTTTTTTATGCCTTTTTATTATAAAGATTTTAATTTAGCTCTATGGAAGAAAAAAAGTCTGTAGATATTTTAAAAAGTAGAAGTTCTAGTGTAATTAATTTAAATCAAGGGAGGATACCCCCACAGGCAATTGATCTTGAAGAAGCTGTTCTTGGAGCTATGTTGATAGATAAAAAAGGTGTAGATGAGGTAATAGATATATTGCAACCGGATGCTTTTTATAAAACTTCTCATCAATATATTTTTGAATGTATTTATGAATTATTTAAATCTTCAGAACCTATTGATTTGTTAACGGTTTCAGCATCTCTAAGAAAAAATGGTCGCCTCGATTCTATTGGGGGTGAATTTTATTTAGTACAATTATCTCAAAAAGTTTCTTCATCAGCTCATATTGAATTTCATGCTAGAATTATTCTTCAAAAATATATACAGAGAAGTTTGATAAAAATTTCAAATGAAATTATTGAGAGTTCATATAAAGAGTCTACTGATGTATTTGATTTATTAGATGAAGCTGAATCAAAACTTTATGATATAACTCAGGGTAATATTAAAAAATCTTCTGAATCTGCTCAAAATCTTGTTATACAAGCAAAAAAAAGAATTGAAGAAATTTCAAAAAAGGATGGATTAAGTGGAGTAAGTACTGGGTTTGAAAAATTAGATAAACTTACTTCTGGATGGCAACCCAGTGATCTTATAATAATCGCTGCAAGGCCTGGTATGGGTAAAACTGCTTTAACCTTATCAATGGCGAGGAATATATCTGTATTAAAAAACATTCCTGTAGCTTTTTTCTCTTTAGAAATGTCTTCTTTACAATTAATTACTAGATTAATTTCTTCTGAGACAGGGTTATCATCTGAAAAGTTAAGAACTGGGAAGTTAAAGGATTATGAATGGCAACAACTAAATTCAAAAGTTGGTTTTCTAGAAAAAGCCCCTTTATTTATTGATGATACTCCTTCACTTTCTATTTTTGACTTAAGAGCCAAGGCTAGGAGATTATCATCTCAACATAAAATTAAATTAATAATAGTTGATTATTTGCAGTTGATGACAATAGGCTCCAATAATAAAACAGGTAATAGGGAACAAGAGATTTCGACTATATCTAGAAACTTAAAGGCTCTTGCTAAAGAGTTAAACATTCCAGTAATAGCCGTTTCACAATTATCTAGAGCTGTAGAAACTAGGGGAGGGACTAAAAGACCTATGCTTTCTGACCTAAGAGAATCGGGAGCTATAGAACAAGATGCTGATATAGTGTCATTTATTTATCGTCCTGAATATTATGGGATTGATGAATGGGATGATGATGATAGATCTTCTGCAGAAGGGCAAGCTGAATTTATTGTTTCTAAACATAGAAATGGGGCGTTAGATTTCATAAGATTAAAGTTTATTTCAAATCTTGGCAAGTTTGAGGATTTAAATAATTTTAATGATAGTTCATTTCAATATGATTCAAGTATAAATCAGGGTAAAAATTTTTATGATAAATCTGAGGGATCTTCAGATATGGAAAAAGAAGATGCTCCTTTTTAAATTTTAATATTTTTGTTTTTTAAATCCATAATTAGTTTTTTTGGATTTTGAAAATGGTGAGTTATAAAACCTATTTTTTTTGCAGATTTAATGTTTTGAGTATTGTCATCAATAAAAATGGTTTCATTAACTTTTATATTAAATCTGTCGATTGCAAGTTTAAATATTTTTGGATCAGGTTTTCTTATTTTTTCTTCACCAGAAACAATTATATCTAAAAAGGATTTTAAAAATTTAAATTTTTTAAGAGCTATTGGAAAGGTTTCAGAACTCCAATTAGTTAAAGCAAAAACTTTGTAATTAGGAATTAGTTTATTAAGAATATAAACACTTTCATCAATTTTCCCCTTTAACATTTCTTCCCATCTTTCGTAATATATTTTTATATAATATTCATATTTTGGAAATAAATAAATTAATTCATTAGTTGCTTTTTCTATAGAATAACCGGCATCCTGATTTAAATTCCATTCTTCAGTACAAATATTATCAAGAAACCAATTCATCTTTTGTTTATCTCCATCGAAAACATCTAGATATACATGTTTTGGATTCCAGTCTATTAAGACACCTCCAAGATCAAAAATTATATTTTTTATAATATTTTTCTTCAATTGTTAGGAATTTATTTTTTACCAGTCATCATTAAATAAGATTTCAAAAATTGGTCTATGTTACCATTCATTACGTTTTCAACATTTTTGATTTCTATTTGGGTTCTAACATCTTTAACAAGTTTGTATGGATGCATAACATAATTTCTAATTTGAGAACCCCATTCAATTTTCATTTTTGAACTTTCAATTTCATCTCTAGCAGTCATTTTTTTTTGTAATTCTATTTCATATAACTGAGATTTAAGCAATTGCATAGCTTTATTTTTATTTTCTAATTGAGATCTTGTTTCAGAGTTTTCAATAATAATTCCTGATGGTTTATGCCTTAACCGAACTGCTGTTTCAATTTTGTTTACACTTTGCCCACCAGCTCCACTAGACCTCATTGTTTCCCATGAGATTTCAGAGTTTGAAATTTCAATTTCGATATCATCCTCTACTAATGGATATACATATATAGAAGCAAAAGAAGTATGTCTTTTTGCGTTACTATCAAAGGGAGATATACGAACAAGTCTATGTACACCATTTTCTCCTCTTAACCATCCAAAGGCATATACTCCATTTATTTCTATTGTTACAGTTTTTATTCCAGCGATATCTCCTGGTTGATTATTTAATTCTTTTATTTTATAACCTTTTTTATCAGCCCACATAAGATACATTCTCATAAGCATTTCAGTCCAATCACAACTTTCAGTACCTCCAGCGCCAGATGTTATTTGCATTACAGCACTTAAACTATCACCCTCATTGGATAACATATTTTTATACTCTAAAGATTCTATGAGTTCTAAGGTCTTGCTATAATTTTCTTCTAATTCAGTATTATCTACTTCTCCATTTTTTTTGAATTCAAGAAGAACTTCAAGGTCGTCAAGTTTATTTGTTATTTCATTAAAATCATTGACCCATTGTTTAAGATTATTTAAAGCTTTAATTTCTTTTTTAGCTTTTTTAGGATCTTTCCAAAAATTGGGATTGAAAGTTAATTCTTCTTTATTTTGAATTTCAATAATTTTTGAATCAATGTCAAAGATACCTCCTTAACGCACCATGGCGATCAATTAAATTTTTATAATTTTCAATTGAAATCATATTTTTTTTTTCAAATATAGCTATTTAAATAAATTTTTGTTTCTTTAAATCAATAATAAGATTTAATTTAATATTAAGTGTATATGTCAAAATTTATAAATTTTTTTCTTTTATATTTTTTTATAATTAATTTATCAATTGGTCAGAATAAGAATCAATTAAAAAATAACACCTTATTAAATAAACTGATAAAATTTAAGGGTTTTTTTGATTTTTCTTATTCTGAAGAAAAAGATAAAATATATTTGAATGTAAGTTATTTAGAAAAAGAATTTTTATATGTTAGTTCTTTAAGTCAAGGAGTTGGCAGTAATGACATAGGCCTTGACCGTGGGCAATTAGGAGTTAGGAAGATCGTTTATTTCAAGAAGTTTGGCAACAAACTTTTATTAGTTGAACCTAACATAAAATATGTTGCTAAAACTAATAATCTAGTAGAAAAAAAATCTGTTGTTGAAGCATTTGCAAAGTCAGTTTTATATGGATTCCCAATTGTTGATTTTAATAATGGTATTTATAAAATTGATATAACTCCTTTTTTTATGGAAGATAGACATGGAGTTATTAAAAAACTCAAATTAAAAAATCAAGGTGAATATTTTCTTGATAAATCTAAATCTGCTATTAATCTAGAAAGAACTAGAGCTTTTCTTAAAAACATAGAATTTGATGCTATTCTTACTTTTGTTGGCAATGCCAAAGGAAGTTTTATCAAGTCAGTAGTTCCTTCACCTGATAATATTACAGTTCATCAACATCATTCATTTATAGAACTTCCCGATGATAAATATAAACCCAGACTTTTTGATCCAAGATCTGGAGGAAATGCTTTAAGTTTTTATGATTATTCTTCTCCAGTAAATGATAAAACATTGAAGCAATATTTATTAAGACACAGATTAATTAAGAAAAATAAAAATTCGGTTTTAAGTGAACCAATAAAACCAATTGTATATTATTTGGATAATGGAACACCTGAGCCAGTTAGATCTGCTTTAATTGAGGGTGGTAATTGGTGGAATGAAGCTTTTAAAGAAATTGGGTTTAAAGAAGCATTTAAGATTAAAATTTTACCAGATAATGTTGATCCATTAGATGTAAGATATAATGTTATACAATGGGTCCATCGATCAACTAGAGGATGGAGTTATGGGGCTTCAGTTGTTGATCCTAGAACGGGTGAGATTATAAAAGGACATGTTAGCTTAGGAAGTTTGAGAATTCGTCAAGATTTTATGATAGCATTAGGTTTATTAGAATCTCCATATTCATTAGATAATAATAAAGAAAAAATAGCATTAGAATTAGCTCTTGCAAGGATTCGTCAATTGTCTGCTCATGAGATTGGTCACACTCTGGGTTTTGCTCATAATTTTTTAGCTAGTTCAAATAATAATTCTTCTGTTATGGATTATCCTCATCCTAATTTGTCGATTATTAATAATAAGATATCTTTAGATAATGCATATTCTGTTGGTATAGGAGATTGGGATAAAGTCAGTGTTGCATATTCTTACACTGAATTTAATGATTTTCAAAATGAAACTCTTGAACTAAATAAAATTATAGAGAATGCCACAAAAAATAATCATCGTTTTATAAGTGATTCTGACTCAAGGTCAATTGGTAGCGCTCATCCTTCATCTCATTTGTGGGACAATGGTTTTGACCCTATTATTGAAATAAATAAAATAATTAAAATAAGAGATTTAGCTCTAAAAAACATATCATTAGATCATTTAAAAAAGGGAGAACCTTATTCTCGTTTACAAGATATTATAGTTCCAATATATTTATTACATCGTTATCAATCAGAGGCTGTAGTTAAGCTAATAGGTGGGGTGAATTATGATTATGCTGTTAAAGGTAATTTAAAATATGAGATTAATTATGTAGAGAAAAATAAACAAAGAGAAGCATTGATAAATTTTGTAGATCTAATAACTCCTGAAAAATTAATGATTCCTAAAAATTTGAGAAAAATTCTTTTTCCTCATGCTTTTGGATCTAGGAAAACTCGTGAAAACTTTTTATCTCAAACAGGTCTTACATTTGATTTTTTAGGAGTAGCAAATACATTATCTGATACTTTTTTAAGCTTTTTATTAAATTCTAAGAGAGTTTCAAGATTAATTCAGCAAGTTGGATTTGACGCAACTCAGTTGTCTTTTGAAGAGGTTATAGATAGACTTTTTGAAGTGAGTTTTATAAAACGTTATAATAATTCACATTATAAACAAATAAATGAGATTGTAAAACATAATATTTTGAAAAATTTATTTAGACTTGGACAAAGTGCTGATGTTTATTCTGAAATAAAAGCAATAATTTTTTATAAGTTAGAGTCTTTAGATCAGTTTTTAGCAGGTCAAGAAAATCAAGTTTATAATAATTATTATAGAAGTGAAATCCAAAAATATTTTGATAACCCCGATGATTTTAAACCAAAAGCAAGTTATAGAATTCCAGATGGGCCACCAATAGGTTCATTTTCTTGTGATTTTTAATATGATAGTAAATTTAATTAGTGATACAGTAACTAAACCTACAAAAAAAATGCTTGAAGCAATCTTAAAAGCTAAAGTTGGTGATGACGTTTTTAAAGAAGATCCTACAGTTAATAAATTGGAAGAAAAGATTGCTGAAATGTTTAATAAAAGTTCTGCTTTATTTTTTCCTTCAGGAACGATGACAAATCAAGTAGCAATTAAAATAAATACTCAACCTGGTGATGAGTTAATATGTGATCATTTTTCTCATATATATAATTATGAAGCTGGAGGAGTAAGTTTTAATTCTGGTGTTTCATGTAAATTAATACTTGGAGATAGAGGACGAATTACTGCCAACCAAGTTGATAAAATGATTAATAAACCCGACTTTTATCATAGTCCGAAAACATCCCTAGTTTGTTTAGAAAACACAACAAACAAAGGAGGAGGAGCCATATATGATTTTAATGAAATAAAAAAAATAAAAGATTTATGTATACAAAATAATCTTCTGTTTCACCTTGATGGAGCTCGTTTATGGAATGCTTTAGTTGAAACTGAGCAAAAGCCAAAGAACTATGGTGAAGTTTTTGATACAATATCATTGTGTTTTAGTAAAGGTCTTGGATGTCCTGTTGGATCAATTTTAGTTGGTGATAAAGAAAAAATTAATAAAGCTCTTAGAATAAGAAAAGTTTTAGGAGGTGGTATGAGACAATCAGGATATTTAGCAGCTGCAGCTATTTATGCAATTGACAATCATATTGATGATTTAAAAAAAGATCATATAAAAGCAAAAGAAATTGAAGCAGCTTTAAATAAAGCAGAATTTATTAAAAAAGTTGAACCTGTGTCAACAAATATTATAATCTTTTCATTAATTGATAAAGTTGATGAAAATAATTTTATTAATAAATTGAAAGAAAAAAATATTTTAATTATTTCTTTAGGAGAAGAAAAACTTAGGATAGTAACCCATAGAGATTATACTAATAGCCAGCACGATTATTTTTTGTCTATAATTTCAAAAATGAGTTTTTAATGAGATTATTCATAAAAAACTTTTTAAATTATTTTGTGTTTTAATTATATCTTCTTGTGTAAAAAATGAATCAAAAATGAAAGATAGTTATAGGAATAATTTTCCAATTGTAAATAGAATTGAATATAAACATAAAATTCACAATGATATAAGATTAGATAATTACTATTGGTTAAAAGAAAGAGAAAACCTTGACGTTATTGATTATTTGGAAAAAGAAAATAGCTACTATAGGAAGATGACTAAAAAAGATATGATATTCAAAAAGAATCTTTTTGGTGAAATGAAAAGTAGAATTAAGGAAAACGACACTTCTGTTCCTTATTTATATAATAATTATTGGTATATAACGAGGTATGAAAAAGAAAAAGAATATCCTGTTTATATAAGAAAAAAAGAAACTTTAGATTCAAAAGAAGAAATTTTGTTTGATTGTAATTTAATGGCAAAGGGTCATGAATATTTTAGTTTAATTGGAATTAATGTAAGCCCAGATAATAGAAAAGTCATTTACGCAATAGATACTAATTCAAGAAGAAAATATTCAATTTATGTAAAAGACTTAAAAACTGGAATGAAGTTGAATACTAAAATAAAAAATACAAATGGAGGGAGCGTTTGGGCAGCTGATAGTAAACATTTTTTTTATGTAAAAAAAAATCTAATAACTCTCAGGACCGAAAAGATATATAGACATAATATTAATAAAGAAGAGAAGAGTGATGTTTTAGTTTATCATGAAAAAGATTCTACATATTCTGTTTATGTAAGTGCTTCTAGATCAAAAAAATATATTTTTATTTCATCTTATAGTACTTTAACTTCTGAGCATCAGTATTTAGATTCAGAAATGCCATTAGAAAAATTTAATTTTATTCAATCAAGAATTAAAGGTCTTGAATATGAAGTAAGCCATTTTAAAAAATATTTTTACATAGTTACAAATCATAATGACGCAAATAATTATAAAGTTATTAAAACTCCAATTAAAAAGCCTGGAATTAATAATTGGATTAATGTGTTAGATCACAGAAAAGATGTATTAATTGAGGATATTGATGTATTTAATAATTTCTGGGTTGTATCTGAGAGATCAAATGGTTTAAATAAACTCTTAATTAAAAGCTGGAATAAAAAGTTTAAAGACTTTTATATTCCAATGAAAGGCGAAACATATTCAATGTATTTAGGTTATAATCCTGATTTTAGTTTAAGTAAAATAAGGTATATCTATAATTCATTAGTCACTCCAACAACCTTTTTTGAATATGATATTTTATCAAAATCGAAATTAGTTTTAAAGAAAGATGAAGTTTTGGACAAAACTTTTAATGAGTCAAATTTTATAGAAAAAAGAATATGGGCTCTATCAAGAGATGGAAAAGAAATCCCAATTTCAATTGTTTATAAAAAAGGGCTTAAGATTAATGGTAAAAATCCACTTTTACAATATGGTTATGGGTCATATGGATCAACTATAGACCCCTCATTTTCATTTTCAAGATTGAGTCTTTTAAATAGAGGTTTTATTTTTGCAATTTCTCATATAAGAGGTAGTGAATATTTGGGTAGGGATTGGTATGAGGATGGAAAACTTTTAAAAAAATGGAATACATTTAATGATTTTATTGATTGTTCTAAATTTTTGATAGAAAAAAAATATACAAGTCCAAATCATTTACATGCTTCTGGTGGTTCAGCTGGTGGGTTATTAATGGGAGTTATTGCTAATAAAGCTCCAGGATTATATAATAGTATTATTGCATCTGTTCCTTTTGTTGATGTCGTAACTACAATGTTAGATGATCGAATTCCATTGACTACATCAGAATATGATGAATGGGGAAATCCTAATGTTAAAAAATATTACGATTATATGAAATCATATTCACCCTATGATAACATAAAAAAACAAAAATATCCTAATTTTTATATAACTGCAGGATATCATGATTCTCAGGTTCAATATTGGGAGCCTGCAAAGTGGGTTGCAAAATTAAGAGAGTTTAAAAAGGATAATAATTTATTATTCCTAAATACAGATATGGAGTCAGGACATAGTGGTGCCTCAGGAAGATTTAATTCATTAAATGAAGTAGCAGATGAGTATTCATTTTTATTAAGTTTAGAGGGGATATATAAATAAATATTTTTTTTAAATTTGTGCCACTCTTAATGAGAAAAAGTGTTATATGAAAAATAACAAAAAGATCTATCATAATATTCTTCAAGTGATAGGTGAAACACCACTAATAAAGTTAAATAAATCTGTAATAAATTATCCCGGAAAATTTTATGCTAAATATGAAGCTTTTAATCCAGGACATTCAAACAAAGATAGAATTGCCTTATATATAATAGAAAAGGCTGAAAAAAAAGGTCTTTTAAAACCAGGTTCAACTATAATAGAAACGACATCAGGTAATACAGGATTTAGTTTGGCGATGGTGTCAGTAATTAAAGGATATCAATGTGCTTTAGCTTTGAGTTCAAAATGTTCTAAAGATAAAATTAACATGCTTAGAGCTATTGGAGCAACTGTTCATTTATGCCCTGCTAATGTGTCTGTTGATGATCCTAGATCTTATTATCAAGTTGCAAAGCAGTTAAATGATGAGATAAAAGATTCTTTATATATAAATCAATATTTCAATGAATTAAATATAGATGCTCACTATATGACAACTGGTCCTGAAATATGGAATCAAACTAATGGAGAAATTACACATTTGGTTGCTTGTAGTGGAACTGGTGGAACTATATCTGGCTGTGCTAAATATTTAAAAGAAAAAAATCCAAAAATTAAGATAATTGGTGTAGATGCATTTGGTTCTGTTCTTAAAAAATTCCATGAAACTAAAGAGCTAGATCTAGATGAAGTATATCCTTATCGTATAGAGGGTCTAGGTAAAAATTTGATACCTTCAGCAACAAATTTTGATTTAATAGATTTATTTGAAAAGGTAACGGATGAGGAAAGTGCTCATTCAGCAAGATCTATTACAAATTTAGAAGGAATCTTTGTTGGATATACATCTGGAGCTGCTATACAAGCTGTTCACCAGTTAAATAAGAGGAAATATTTTAATAATAAAGGTAAGGTAGTTATTATTTTCCCTGATCATGGTTCAAGATACCTGAGTAAAATATATGATGATGATTGGATTAGAAATCAAGGATTTATGGATTCTTCTCGTAAGGAATTTCAAAATATTGAATATATTAATAGTATATCA